>Ga0207679_10000077_pt1 | contig 86432 bp, 80 predicted proteins | sample KBSC73metaG_FD_184320 | JGI IMG/M metagenome (GOLD analysis project Ga0207679, IMG submission 184320) | Corn rhizosphere microbial communities from Kellogg Biological Station, Michigan, USA - KBS C7-3 metaG (SPAdes) (version 2) | ecosystem: Host-associated > Plants > Roots > Rhizosphere > Soil ...
ATGTTCGCTGCCCCTGCAACGCGAGCGCAAGCGCTGAAGTACCCTGCCGGGATGCACTGTTGACTGCCCTTCTATCAGGGACACGCGCGAGAGCCGTGCGGAATGAACGTCGCCGCTGCGGGGGGGCTGCCGTCAGCAGCCGCCATATCTGTCCGCAGGCAGTGCGACCACTCCCAGCTGATGTCGGGATGAGCCTTCATCGAAAACTTTGACGGCCATCGCACCACGCCGTTTAAGACATCCTGCGCGCCCACCAGCCAGACCATGCTTGCGCGTGCCAGTGCGGAGACGAAATGTCGAGCACTGATCGTAGCCAGGGTTCAACGAAGGGGTCGATGCCATCGCACGGCGTCCATCGGAACCTTCTCACGTCGTTGGGTTGTGTGTCAGCGAGATGGTCTTCCATGGGGCCTGGGCCGGATTCGATGGATGGACGGACGCACTGGAGCTTGGGCCGACAGGGAAGCCCGAATGGTGGCGAAGCTCGGAAAAGCTGTGCATAACCTGGTGGCAACCTGTGGGCACTTGAGGCGAGCGCAGCCGATAGTCGCTGCCCGCGGAACCTCCCTGGGTATCGCGTGGTCCGAGCTCGCAGCTGACGCATACAATCAAAGGCTTTCCCGTCGACAGCAAGCCGACGGTCATCGCTGTTTCCAAAGAGGACATCACGTGTTCATTTCCGAAGCTTTTGCCCAGGCTGCCCCCGCGGCCACCCCGGCAGCCCAGTCACCGTTCGGCGGCTTGACGGGCATGCTGCCCATCTTGCTGATGTTCGTGGTGTTGTACTTCGTGATGATCCGGCCGCAGATGAAGCGCCAGAAGGAACACAAGGCCATGATTGACGCCATCGCCAAGGGCGATGAAGTGGTGATCGGCGGCGGCATCCTCGGCAAGGTTTCCAAGACCGGCGACTCCTACCTGCATGTGGAAATCGCCTCCGGCGTCGAAGTCCAGGTGCAACGTGCGTCCGTGGTCCAGGTCCTCCCGAAGGGCACCGTCAAGTAATTTCACCCGCGATGCGTCGGCGCCGCGGCCTTCGGGCCGGGCCGCCGGCCCGCAGCGGGTCTGTCCCGCGAAAGAGCCGTCATGAACCGCTACCCTTGGTGGAAATACGCGATCATCCTGGTCGCATTGTTGGGGGGCCTCCTTTACACGCTCCCGAACTTCTTCGGCGAGGCGCCCGCCGTGCAGGTGAGCAGCGCCAAGGCCACCCTCAAGCTCGACGCGTCGCTGGAGCGCCGTGTGTCCCAGATCCTGACCGACGCCGGCATCAACCCCGACTTCGTGCAATTCGAGGCCGGCTCCGTGAAGGCACGCTTCGCGGACACGGACGTGCAGCTGAAGGCCAAGGACGCGCTCAGCCGCGGGCTCAACCCTGATCCCGCCGATCCGAGCTACATCGTCGCGCTGAACCTGCTCTCGCGCTCCCCGCACTGGCTCACCGCCATTCGCGCGCTGCCCATGTACCTGGGCCTCGACCTGCGCGGCGGCGTGCACTTCCTGATGCAGGTGGACATGAAGTCCGCCCTGACCAAGCGCGCCGAAGCGCTGACAGGAGACATCCGCACCCTCCTGCGGGACAAGAACCTGCGCCACGCCGGCATCAGCCGCGACGGCAACAACGTCGAAATTCGTTTCCGCGACCGCGAGACCTTGACGGCCGCGCTCAATGCACTGACCGACCAACTTCCCGACCTGACCTGGTCCGAAGCCTCTGCCGGCAGCGCCGACCTCAAGCTGACGGGCGTGCTCAAGCCCGATGTCGCGCGTCGCGTGCAGGAAACTGCCGTCAAGCAGAACATCACCACCTTGCACAACCGGGTGAACGAGCTCGGTGTGAGCGAACCCGTGATCCAGCAGCAAGGCATCGATCGCGTGGTCGTGCAGCTGCCTGGGGTGCAGGACACCGCCAAGGCCAAGGACATCATCGGCCGCACCGCCACGCTCGAAGTGCGCATGGTGGACGACAGTGCCGAGGCAGTGTCAGCCATGACCGGCAGTGGCCCGGTGCCGTTCGGCACCGAGCGCTACCTCGACCGCGACGGCCGCCCGCTGATCGTCAAGCGCCAGGTCGTCCTGACCGGTGACAACCTCAACGATGCTCAGGCAGGCTTTGACAACCAGACCCACGAATCCACGGTCAACCTGACGCTGGACGCCAACGGATCGCGCATCTTCAAGGACGTCACCCGCGAGAACGTCGGCAAGCGCATGGCCATCATCCTGTTCGAGAAGGGCAAGGGCGAAGTGGTCACGGCGCCGGTCATCCGCTCGGAAATCGGTGGTGGCCGGGTGCAGATCTCCGGCTCCATGACGTCCGTCGAGGCGGCTGACACTGCGCTGCTGTTGCGTGCCGGTTCACTCGCCGCTCCGATGGAGATCATCGAGGAACGCACCATCGGCCCGACGCTGGGCGCCGAAAACATCGCCAAGGGCTTCAACAGCGTGCTGTACGGCTTCGCTGCCATCGCGGTGTTCATGTGCATCTACTACCGGCTGTTCGGCATGTTCTCGACGCTGGCCCTGGCGTTCAACCTGCTGCTGCTGGTCTCCGTGCTGTCGCTGATGCAGGCGACGCTCTCGCTGCCGGGCATGGCCGCCATTGCGCTCACGCTTGGCATGGCGATCGACGCCAACGTGCTGATCAACGAACGAGTGCGGGAAGAGCTGCGCAACGGTGCGTCGGGTCATGCGGCCATCCACGCCGGGTACGAGCGCGCATTCGCCACGATCCTGGACTCGAACGTGACCACGCTCATCGCCGGCGTTGCCCTGCTCGTGTTCGGTTCCGGGCCAGTCAAGAACTTTGCCGTCGTGCACTGCATCGGCATCCTGACGTCGATGTTCTCGGCGGTGCTCTTCTCGCGCGCGCTGGTGAACCTGTGGTACGGGCGCAAGAAGAAGCTCAAGACGGTCTCGGTGGGTCAAGTGTGGGTGCCGCCTTCCGAGGCTGCGCCCGCCGCCGTGCCGGCCGACGAGACGGCGAAGACCTGACCCCTCACTCCGAGAACAACAGAGGATTTCCATGGAGTTCTTCCGCATCCACCGCGACATCCCGTTCATGCGGCATGCGCTGGTGCTGAACGTGATTTCGGCCGTCACCTTCCTGGCTGCCGTGTTTTTCCTCGTCACCCGGGGGCTGCACCTGTCGATCGAATTCACGGGTGGCACGGTCATCGAGGTGGCCTACCAGCAACAGGCAGACATCAACAAGGTGCGCCATTCGGTCGAAGCCCTCGGCCTCGGGGAAGTGCAGGTGCAGAACTTCGGCACCACGCGCGACGTGCTCATTCGGGTACCCCTGCGCGAAGGGGTCAAGCAGTCCGAACTGGTGAGCCAGGTCTTCGGTGCCGTGTGCAAGGCCGACGGTGGCACCGTGGGCACGCGCCAGGAGGTGAGCGACAAGGGCGAGCAGATCAGCCGCCCGGAATGCCGGGTGGGCAATGCCGAGCCGGTCAGCTTCAAGCGCAGCGAATTCGTAGGGCCCCAGGTGGGCAAGGAGCTCGCTGAAGACGGGCTGAAGGCCCTCTTGTTCGTCATCATCGGCATCGTCGTGTACCTGGCCATCCGCTTCGAATGGAAGTTCGCCGTGTCGGCCATCATCGCGAACCTGCACGACGTGGTCATCATCCTCGGGTTCTTCGCGTTCTTCCAGTGGGAGTTCTCGCTGACGGTGCTGACCGCGGTGCTCGCCGTGCTGGGCTATTCGGTCAACGAATCGGTCGTGATCTTCGACCGCATCCGCGAGGCCTTCCGCAAGTACCGCAAGCTCAGCACGTCGCAGGTGATTGACCATGCCATCACGAGCACCATCAGCCGCACCATCATCACCCACGGCTGCACGCAGCTGATGGTCGTGTCGATGCTGTTGTTCGGTGGCGCCACGCTGCACTATTTCGCCGTGGCACTGACCATCGGCATCCTGTTCGGCATTTACTCATCCGTGTTCGTGGCTGCTGCCATGGCAATGTGGCTGGGTGTCAAGCGGGAAGATCTGGCCAAACCCGCCACGAAGGACCTGGACCCCGATGATCCGAACGCAGGGGCGGTGGTGTAGAGTAAAGTTCTGGTCAAACCCCGAATCAACCACCAACCCCATGGCGACCACTGCCGATTCGTTGGCCCTGGCCGCCCAGGCGAGGCGCTCATATGTCGAACGCCTGCTGAGCGGCGTGCCGGGCGTGGTCCAGGCCGTTGAAGACGGCAGCCGTCTGCTCGCCACGCAAACGGCCGAACACGGGCTGCAATACAAGCGGCGCGACGTCGCCGCCGACCTGCGCAAGGCCGCTCCAGCCTGGATCCACGGCATCGTGACTGCCTTGCGCGGTGCCCTGGGCAACGGCATGGTCTCGGTTTCGCGCCCGGGCGACTTGACGCCGCTGGGCCGCGCGCCCAGCATGTCCCTCGTTGACGACGACACCATCGAAATCGAAATCCTGAGCTCCCGGTTGGCGCTGGCGATGATGGACCGCGCCTCCTGGGAGTTCACCGACCTGCGTTCGCGCATGTCGTCGCTCGAGCGGCGCGACGAACTCGACACCCACGATGTGCTGCGGCCGCACGTCCTCGCCCGCATTGTCACCACCGCCTGGCGCGGTGCATCGATGTCGCAGGATGCCTGGCGCACCCTGCAAGCGGTGCTGCATGAAGAGTTCGCTCACTTCGCTGAAGAGGCGTACCACGAAACGAACCGCTGGCTCATCCAACAGCGGGTGTTGCCCGAGATCGATCTGCGCCCCTTCATCCGGCGCGCCCGCGTGGGTGGTGCGGGCCCCGCGGTGCCGCCAGCGGGCGCGGTGCCTGCCGGCCCGAACAGTGCATTCTCCCGCAGCAACGTGGGCGAAGAGACCCGCCTGATGACCCGTGCCGGTGGCTTTGCCCGCGGGTCCGATCACGCCGAAGCGGTGCTGGGTCGCCTCAATCGCCTGATTGGACGCCAGCTGCCGGAATTCGCAGGCACTGCGCCGATGCAACCGGCATCCGCTCAGCTCAAGACTGCCATCACCGAAGCCCAGCAAGGCATCCAGCGGCGCCTGAGCGCCGGCCAGGCCGGCGGAGAAGTGGTCAGCACCCCGGCGCTGATGGAGGAGCTCCACCAGCGCAAGCAGGCTTTGAAGTCGGCGGCGACATCGCCGGTCGAGCGCGCCACCATTGAAATTGTCGCGCTCTTGTTCCAGAGCATCCTCACTGAGGAGCGTATCCCGGCCACCGTTCGCGTGTGGTTTGCCCGTCTTCAAATGCCGGTGCTCCGCGTGGCGGTTGGTGAACCTGACTTCTTTGCCACCGTGGAACATCCGGCCCGGCGCCTGATCGACCGCATGGGCGCCTGCGTGATGGGCTTCGATTCCAACAGCCGCGTTGTCGGTGACACGCTCGAAAAAGAGATCAAGCGGGTGGTGCAAGTGGTTGAGGCCTACCCCGACACCGGCCGGCGCGTGTTCCAGACCGTTCTCACCGAATTCGAGAAATTCCTCGAGCACTACTTCAAGAACGAAAACGAGGCCAGCCGGCGCGGTGTATCGCTGGCCCAGCAAGTTGAACTGCGCGAAACCCTGGCCATCCAGTACACCATCGAGCTTCGGAAGATGCTCAACGAGGTGCCGGTCCAGGAAGGTATCCGCGAATTCCTGTTTCACGTCTGGGCCGACGTGATGGCCATGACATCGGTGAAGTACAGCGTGCAAAGCGCCGAAACCAAGACCATGAAGCGCGTCGCAGCCGACCTCATCTGGTCTGCGAGCGCCAAGGTGTCCCGCGAAGAACGGGCTGAGGTGATCCGTCGCCTGCCGCCGTTGCTGAAGACCCTGCGCGAGGGGATGGACCATGCCGGCTTGAGCACTGAAAAGCAGGACGAGCACATCCAGCGTCTGAACAACTCGCTGGCCGCCGCCTTCACCGCCAAGACCGCCGCCATTCCGCGCGAGCGCTTGGAAGAACTGATGGCCAGGCTCGAGACACTGGAGGAACTGCTGCCCGACACCGAAGACATGGAGATCGACGAATCCCTTGTCCTCGACCTGTCCGGCCATGAATCCTCGGAACTCGAAGTCGTGGGCGAAGGGGGCTCCATGCCCACACCCGCGATGCTCACCTGGGCTCGCGAGCTGCAAGTGGGCGGCTGGTACATGCTGGATTACCGGGGTCGCAACGAAGTGGTGCAACTCGCCTGGCAAGGCATGCGCCGGCAACTCACCCTCTTCGTCTCACCCCACGGCCGCGGCATCCTCTTCCAGCAACACCGCCTCGCAGCCTTCCTTCAGGCCGGCCTCCTCGTGCCAGCCCAAGACGAATCCCTCACTGTCCGCGCCACCCGCAGCGCACTGGCCAAGCTGGACGTTGATCCCTCGCGATTGTTGAACTGAGGCCCCCCAGTCGCTTCGCTCCTGCCCCCAAGGGGCGACCCCGGGTCGGCCGGCAGAGCCGGCCTCGCGGGTGGCTTGATGTGCGGCTTCGCTTTGCTTGCCTGCCTGTTGTACGCGCTTCGGGGCGTTGCTTCGCTGCGCTTGCTCGCCCCGCCGCGCGGCTGTTCCCCGCAACGCGTGCCCGCTTCACCATCTGCCGCTGACGCCCAGCGCTGACTTGCAGTGTCGCCGGTGCCTGAGGGCCAGCGAGCCGGAGCTGGCGGCGGCCCCTGGCCGCCTCGGCGGCGAAAGGCTTCAACCTCTATGCGAGGCCTCGTGCATCGACCCAGTCAGCCGGGCCAGCGCAGCCAAGCAATGCACCGAAAAGGTCGGCTCTGCTGGCCGACCCGCACTGTGTGGGAAGAGGGGCCTGCTGTGCGGGGACCTGGGTAACAGGTTGGTGGCATTGTCGATGCTTGCACCCGTTAATGCGAGAAGGGTGGTCCTTGCAAGACGGGGGCGCACTCAGGCTTGCTCCGATGCCGCACTCGGAAAGTGTTACCTACGTCCCCGCACACTATGGTGACATCGCCCCTGGTAAGCCCAGCGACGAAAAACTTCAATCCGAAGTGCCGGCCGCGCAAGCCAAGGGCGAGCAAGCGCAGCGAAGCAACGCCCCGAAGCGCATACGACAGGCAGGCAAGCAAAGCGAAGCCGCCCACCAAGCCACCCGCGAGGCCGGCTTTGCCGGCCGACCCGGGGTGTCGCCCCTTGGGGGCAGGAGCGAAGCGACTGGGGGGCCTAATGAATCAATCGGTCTTCTTCGGCCACGAAGAGTTCGTCGAGGATCAGGGCATCGGGTTCCTCGCCGAGGCTCCAGAAGACCATCAGCACGATGATCTTCAGGTCTTCGAGGTCGACGGGGCCGCCGGAGATGGCGGTGGCGCGATCAACGACCATTTCGCGCATGGGCGGAGGGAGCACACCGGCGGATTCCAGGAAGCTGATGAAGCCGATCGAGGCTTCACCCAAGTGCTCTTGTTCCGCGGCGGTGTACACCCGCAGGCTGCCGGATTGCTGCTCGCCCGAGTAGGACTGGCCGGCGGTCGCGAGGCCGTCGAGCCAGTTCAGGGCTTCCTCGATTTCGTCTGTCTCGAAGCCCATGGCGGACAGCTTGCGTGTCAGCTGGGCATGGTCGGGACAGGCGTCGGGGCGCCAGTAGTTTTCGTACAGGTAAACAAGCACGTCAAACATGAAACCACTATACCGCATGGTCGGGGTTGACGACTCGGTTCGAATACGTCTTTGCCAACCAATGCCGTTTCACGACATTCCGGCTCGCATGAGACCCGTTCACGCCGGGCCGAGGCGTTGGAAGCGTTGGCCTGGCAGCCGGGCAATGCGCCCTTCGAACTCCAGTTGGAGCAGTCGAGGCGTCAAGGCGTGGGCGGTTTCACCGGTGCGGTTGACCAGGGTGTCCAGGTCAACCGGGTCATGAGCGAGGGCGTCGAGAAGGCGGTCGGGCGTTTGAGGTGGTGCCGCCGGGGATGGGCACGGCGACATGGCCGCCCAGTTCAGCTCTTCGAGGATGTCGTCGGTGATCTCGACCAGCTTCGCGCCTTGCTTGAGCAGCGCGTGACATCCGCGAGACTGGGGCGAATGGATGGAGCCGGGAATGGCAAAGACCTCCCGGCCCGACTCGGCGGCGAGGCGGGCGGTGATGAGAGAGCCGGATGCCAGCGCTGCCTCCACAACCAGCGTGCCGCGGGTCATGCCGGCGATGAGCCGGTTGCGTCTCGGGAAATGAGCCGCCTTGGGGGGCGTCCCAAGTGGGTGCTCGCTGATGAGCAGCCCTCGTTGTCGGATGCATTCTGCAAGTTCGGCATGTTGGCGCGGGTATACCTGGTCCAGCCCGGTGCCTACGACTGCGACGGTACAGGCCGGATGGGGAAGCGCGCCGGCGTGCGCGGCACCGTCGATGCCCAGCGCTAGCCCGGAGACCACGGTGAGGCCGGCACCGGCCAGTTCGTCGCCGAACCTTCGTGCATTGGCGAGGCCTTGAGGGGTGGCGTTGCGGCTTCCGACAAGCGCGATGGAGGGGGTCGTCAGAAGCGAGAGACGGCCTTCGACGTGCAGCAAAAGCGGGGGATCAGCGGCGTGGAGCAGGGCTTCGGGGTATCGGGAGTCTCCAAGCGGGATGAGCGCCCGAGTGATGCCAGGTGGCGCTTTGCCAAGCCATGTTTCGGTACGTTCCCAAAGGCGGTCGGCATTTGCTGGCGCGCGGGCCAGTGCATCGGCCGCGGCTTCTCCGGCAACAGCCTTGCGCGCGCCGGCCGAGGCTGAAAGCACGGCTTGCGGAGAACCGAAGGCTGCGAGCAGGCGCCTCAATGCGGCGGCGCCCACCTTCGGGGTGGTCGTCAGCCGCAGCCAGGCTGCGAGCTCGGAGTGTTCGGCACACGGCATGGCCACAGTTGCACGCGATGCCGCGATGGGAGGATCTTCGATGGGGCCGTCAGGGGGCCGTGAAGCGGTCGCCTCGAGCGACCGGATCCTTCACTGACAGGACCAGCGCGTAGGACATGCGGTTGAACACGCGGAACACGTACAGCAGGCCATGCCGTTCGTCGGGCAGCTTGATGGTGGGAGCCTTTGGATCGGTTTTGTCGACGATGCGCCTGCCGTCGCGCCACAAGGCCAGCACGAAACCGGGTTCCATGCCGTTGCGCGCGCCTCGGTTCAGGGACACGATCTGGTTCTGGCCAGCCAGCAGGGCCTCGCCGTAGACTTCCACGATCTGGCCGTTCATCTCACCATTCGGTGCGCGCGGCACATGGTTCACGAACTCGCGCGTCGGCATGGGCGCGAGGCGGTCGCCGGCGCGCATTTCAAGGCGCGTCGATGTGACGGTCACCGTGTCTGGGACGATGTCGCCCTTCTTCATGGGGCTGGCACCCGGCGAATCTCCACGCCGGGTGAGTTCCACGGTGCCCAGATAGACGCCTTCGTAGCCGAGGATTTCGTCTGTCGTGGGATCTTTCAGCGGCGTGGGTTCGCGAAACACGCGGAAGTGGTCCAGCCCTTTCAGGTCGCCTCGGGTGTACGCGATTTCACCGCGGGTCAGCAGCACGCGGTTTTCCTGGGCCGAGACGATGCGGGGAGCCTTGTTGAGCTCCTCGGTATCGAAGATGACCGCCTCGTTGAGGAAGGGTTCGATCTGGGCCAGGTTCACGGCGGGGATGCCGTTGTTGACGTCCGTGGCGCGCACCCGGGGAGAGAGGCGGGTGGTGCCGCTGCTGCCGATGGGTTCGCCCAGACGGAGGCGGGCGCGCCCGTTCGATTTGTCGAGGAACAGCACCTGGCCCGGATAGATCAAATGGGGATTGCGGATCTGATCGAGGTTCATGCCCCACAGCTCTGGCCACCGCCACGGGCTGGTGAGGAACAGTTTGGAGATGTCCCACAACGTGTCACCCGGCTTGACGGTGTGGCTGTCCGGGGCGTTTGGCGCGAGTTCCGAAAGGGGGACGCCTTCTTCGGCGACTTTCTGGGCCGTCGTGCGCTGCGAGGGGGTGATGGGGTAGTTGCCAGCCTGTGCCATGGCCACACCAGCGCTCGTGGCCAGCAAGGCGGCGACTGCGACGGCGCGGGGAGTGGACAAGGAAAAACGGTTGCTTCGGGTCATGAAGAGAGGTCTCCGGTCGCGCAGGCAGCACAATGGCTGAAATGTAAGCTCCGCCGCAGGCCTGTGGTGCAGGGTGCCCCAAGTTCAGCGAAAATCTTCATTCAGTTTCACAGATTCTGCCCATAAACCATTGATATCGCAACGAAAGTGAGCCGCAGATGCGCTCGCGCCAAGCCCCTTTATGGGGGGCGATGTGGTGCGGTTTCCACAGCGTGTTGTGGCAGGCGTCCGCCCCCGTTGTCGATTCGAACGTCGAATTCCTTCCATGGCCAAGCTCTCGATCCTCCGTTACCCCGATCCCCGGCTGCACATCGTCGCCAAGCCGGTTGCCGTCGTCGACGACCGCATTCGGAAGCTGGCAGACGACATGCTCGAACTCATGTACCAAGCCGACGGCGTGGGTCTGGCGGCCACTCAGGTGGACGTCCATGAACGCGTGATCGTCATCGACACGTCGGAAGGGCGCGATGACCCGCGTGTGCTGATCAACCCGGAGCTGCTCGCCCGCAGCGAAGAGATGACTCTTGCGGACGAAGGTTGCCTGTCCGTACCGACCGTCTACGACAAGGTGCAGCGGCATGCGCGTGTCACCGTGCGCGCGCTGGGCCGTGATGGCGAGCCGTACGAATTCGATGCGGAAGGGCTCTTGTCCGTATGCGTGCAGCACGAGATGGACCATTTGATGGGCAAGGTGTTCGTCGAATACCTCAGCGCCCTCAAGCGGGATCGCATCAAGACCAAGATGCTGAAGAAAACGCGCGAAGAGCTGAAGGCCTGATGAACATCGTTTTCGCCGGCACCCCGGAATTCGCCCAGGTGGCGTTGGAGGCGGTGATCGCCGCTGGCCATGCCGTGCCGCTCGTGCTGACCCAGCCGGACAGGCCGGCCGGCCGCGGCATGAAACTCCATCCGTCGCCGGTGAAGGCCTCGGCGTTGGCCCATGGCATCGAGGTCGCACAGCCGCGCAGCCTGCGGCTCGACGGCAAGTTCCCGGACGACGCCCGGACGGCACGGGCGCAGCTGGAAGCGGCCCGGCCCGATGCGATGGTGGTGGCCGCGTATGGTCTGATCCTTCCTCAGTGGGTGCTCGACCTGCCGGTTCGCGGGTGTCTGAACATCCATGCGTCCTTGTTGCCGCGCTGGCGAGGCGCGGCCCCGATCCATCGCGCGATCGAGGCCGGTGATGCGCAAACGGGCATCACCATCATGCAGATGGACGCAGGGCTGGACACAGGCGACATGCTGCTGGAAGCCGTCGAGTCGATCGCGCCGGACGAACGCACGAGCTCGCTGCATGACCGGCTGGCGGCGTTGGGGGGGCGGCTGATCGTGGAAGCGCTGGCTCGCCTCGATGAACTCCCGCGTGTGCCGCAGCCGGCGTCCGGTGTGACATACGCGCACAAGATCGAGAAGGCCGAAGCCGAGATCGACTGGACCCTGCCGGCGGCGGAGATCGAGCGCCGCATCCGTGCCTTCGATCCGTTCCCGGGGGCCTCGGGCCGGCTGGCGGGAGAAGTCATCAAGCTCTGGGCAGCGGTTCCCGCCGATGCCAAGGGGGCGCCGGGCTCCGTGTTGGCTGCATCGCCCGCCGGGCTCTTGGTGGCATGTGGCGATTGCAGCCTGCTCATCACCGAACTCCAGCGTCCGGGTGGCAAGCGCCTGCCGGCCCGCCAGTTCCTGCAATCAGCGGGTGATCCCGTGGGGCAGGTGTTTGTGCCGCGCGGCGCTTGAACTTCCGGCCGCAGCGCGCATCTGAGGCGCAGACGACCACGAAACCGAGGGACTGACCATGTTCAACATCCTGAAGACTGCCGTGCTGATGGCCGCCATCACGGCATTGTTCATGGCCATCGGCGGCATGATCGGCGGGCGCAGCGGAATGATGATCGCGCTGCTGCTGGCCGCGGGCATGAACTTCTACGCTTACTGGTTCTCGGACCAGATGGTGTTGAAGATGTACAACGCCCAGGAGGTGGACGAAACTTCCGCGCCGCAGTTCTACCGCATGGTGCGTGATCTTGCCCAACGCGCTCAGCTTCCCATGCCCAGGGTGTACCTGATCCAGGAAGATGCGCCGAACGCGTTTGCCACCGGCCGCAATCCAGAGCATGCCGCCGTGGCAGCCACCACGGGCATCCTGCAGGTGCTGTCGGACCGGGAGCTGCGAGGCGTGATGGCGCACGAATTGGCGCATGTCAAACACCGCGACATCCTGATCAGCACCATCAGTGCGACGATGGCCGGCGCCATCTCCATGCTCGCGAACATCGCGATGTTCTTCGGCGGCCGGGACAGCGAAGGCCGAAGCCACAACCCGATCGTCGGCATGCTGGTGATGTTCCTGGCGCCGTTGGCCGCCAGCTTGATCCAGATGGCCATCAGCCGGGCGCGCGAATTCGAAGCCGACCGCGGCGGGGCGGAGATCTCGGGCGATCCCCAGGCGCTGGCGAGTGCGCTGCAGAAGATCGCCCATTACGCCCGAGGCATTCCGATGGCGACGGCTGAGCGCCATCCGGAGACGGCCCAAATGATGATTTCCAACCCTCTTTCCGGTGAAGGTCTGCGCGGTCTGTTTTCCACGCACCCTTCCACAGAGGAGCGTGTGGCGCGTCTGCTGGCGATGCGGTGAGTGGGCGCGGGCCCTCAAGCACGCGCTTGCTTGACCGATATCCCGTGCAGAACTACCCTCTCGCCCCATGTTTCGCCTGCCCCTCCTGAGTGCCGCTGCCTTGTGTGCCTTGCTGATGTCGGGGTGCGATCTGCTCGGCGACTCCGCCGAGAAGATCGCCGCGGCCAAGGAAGCCGATGGCCGGGCCATCGGCGGTGCCTGCCGCCATGCGGGCCGCGCCATCGAAGATTGCTACGCGCTGAACAAGAAGGCCGACAAGGCCGCCGTGTTTGCCGGCTGGCGAGACATGAACGACTACATGCGCGAGAACAAGATCGACACGGTGGCCCCGCAGGTCACCCCGCCGGTGGCTGGCGCGCGCAAGGCGGAGCGCGCGGAGTCCGCGAAAGCCGATGCTGGCACGGTCGCACCGGCGGACTCCTCCGAAGCGGTCGTGCAGGTGGAGCGCAAGCCAGCCAAAGCGACGGCCAAACCGGAAGGCGAACACTGATCGCCCGGGGTGCCCGCTGTAGGCCGGTGGAAGGCCCTCGGCAGGGCATTCGCTTATTCATCTGCCTTTTGATGTCCAATAGCGCCCTGAACGGGATGCCCTCCGGCGGCTTCCCGCACCGCTTTTCCACTTCTCATAGCATCCCATGAACGTCATCCGATTTGAAGATCTCGTGGCCCAGGGCCAAGCCGCCGGCAAACGCGTATTCATCCGTGCCGACCTGAACGTCCCGCTCGACGACGCGGGCCAGATCACCGAAGACACCCGTGTCCGCGCCTCCGTGCCCTGCATCGAACTCGCGCTGAAGGCCGGTGCCGCGGTGATGGTCACCTCGCACCTGGGCCGCCCCACCGAAGGCGAGTTCAAGCCGGAGGATTCGCTCGCGCCCGTGGCCAAGCGCCTGGGCGAACTGCTCGGCCGCGACGTGCCTGTCATTGCCAACTGGGTCGATGGCGTGGACGTCAAGCCGGGGCAGGTGGTGCTGCTCGAGAACGTGCGGGTCAACAAGGGCGAGAAGAAGAACGACGAGGCGCTGGCGAAGAAGCTTGCAGCGCTGTGCGACATCTTCGTGCACGATGCGTTCGGCACGGCGCATCGCGCTGAGGCATCCACCTACGGCATTGCGCAGTTCGCGCCGGTGGCCTGCGCCGGACCGCTGCTCGCTGCGGAAATCGATGCCGTGACCAAGGCGCTGGCCAATCCCAAGCGCCCGCTGATCGCCATCGTGGCAGGCAGCAAGGTCAGCACCAAGCTCACCATCCTCAAGTCGCTGGCCGAGAAGGTCGACGGCCTGATCGTCGGGGGCGGCATTGCCAACACGTTCTTGCTCGCAGCCGGCCTGCCCATCGGCAAGTCGCTCGCCGAGCCCGATCTGGTTGCGCAAGCCAAGGCGGTGATCGATGCGATGAAGGCCCGCGGCGCCGCGGTGCCCATTCCGGTCGACGTGGTCACTGCCAAGGCATTTGCCGCTGATGCACCGGCCACGGTCAAGGCGGTGGCCGATGTGGCCGCCGATGATTTGATCCTCGACATCGGCCCGAAGACCGCCGCATTGCTGGCCGATCAACTCAAGGCCGCAGGCACCATCGTCTGGAACGGTCCGGTGGGCGTGTTCGAATTCGAGGCCTTCTCGCACGGCACCGAAACGCTCGCCCGTGCCATCGCGGCGTCGGATGCGTTCAGCATCGCCGGCGGCGGCGACACGCTGGCGGCCATCGCCAAGTACGGCATCGAGAAGGACGTCGGCTACATCTCCACCGGCGGTGGCGCCTTCCTCGAAGTGCTCGAAGGCAAGACCCTGCCGGCGTTCGAGATCCTGCAAAAGCGCGCACAGGGCTGACCGTTCCCGATACGGTCCCTCGGCGGCCGAAGTGTTTCCCGCTTCGGCCGTCGGATTCCCCCGAGGGTGGATGATGGCCACCTGCAATCCCTTCACTGCTACGCCTGCCCGGAGAACCGCTGCATCATGCCTCGCGCCACCAAGATCGTCGCCACCCTTGGCCCTGCTTCCAGTTCACGCGAGGTGCTCGAGCGGATGATCCGTGCGGGTGTGGACGTGGTGCGCTTGAACTTTTCTCACGGATCGGCGCAGGACCACATCGATCGCGCGAACCTCGTGCGAGAGGTGGCTCGTGCGGCCGGCAAGGAGGTGGCGATCATGGCCGACCTGCAGGGGCCGAAGATCCGCGTGGGCAAGTTCGAGGGCGGCAAGACCGTCCTGGAGCCGGGCCAGGCTTTCGTGCTGGACGCCACCATGAAGGAGCTGGGCAACAACGGCCGCGTGGGCCTCGACTACAAGGAATTGCCCCGCGACGTGCGCCCCGGCGACACGCTGCTGTTGAATGACGGCCTGCTCAGGCTCACGGTCGACAAAGTCATCGGTGACGAGGTGCACACCACGGTCGTGATCGGCGGCGAACTGTCGAACAACAAGGGCATCAACAAGGCCGGTGGTGGCCTGACGGCCCCGGCGTTGACGGCCAAGGACATGGAAGACATCAAGACCGCGATGAGCTTCCAGTGCCAGTATCTGGCCGTCAGCTTCCCCAAAAGCGCCACCGACATGGAAATGGCTCGCCAGCTTGCCAACGTGGCCGGCGAACCGTGGCGCCACAAGCCCGCGTTGATCGCCAAGATCGAGCGCAGCGAAGCCATTCCCGCACTGGAATCCATCCTGCGCGCGAGCGACGGCATCATGGTTGCACGGGGCGACCTGGCGGTCGAAGTGGGCGCGGCGGCCGTGCCGGCGCTGCAAAAGCGAATGATCAGCATGGCCCGCGAGATGGACCGAGTGGTCATCACCGCCACGCAGATGATGGAATCGATGATCGTCAACCCGGTGCCCACACGGGCGGAAGTGAGCGACGTGGCCAACGCCGTGCTCGACGGCACCGACGCCGTGATGCTCAGTGCCGAGACCGCTGCCGGCCGCTACCCGGTCGAAACGGTGGAAATGATGGCCGCCGTCTGTGTGGAAGCCGAACGGGCCGAGGAGATTGCGCTCGACGCGAGCTTCACCAACAAGAAATTCGGCCGCATCGACCAGTCCATTGCCATGGCGGCGCTGTTCACGGCGTACCACCTTGGCTGCAAAGCCATCCTGGCGCTGACGGAGTCCGGGTCGACCGCGCTGTGGATGAGCCGCCACAAGATTCACGTGCCCATCTACGGCCTGACTTCCCAACTGGCCAGCCAGCGCCGCATGACCTTGTACCGCAACGTCACCCCGGTGCTGATGCCCAACTACGCCGACCGCGACGAAGCCCTCCAGCATGCTGAGGCGCTCCTTGTCGAGCAAGGCGTTCTCAAGCCGGGTGACACCTATGCGATCACCTGCGGGGAGCCTATGGGGTACCCTGGAGGTACCAACATGCTCAAGGTGGGTCGGGTGCCTTGATCGCTTTATTCCGGCGGGGTTTTTTCGCTTAGCGCGGGGCTTGTTCTCTGGCGAGGCCGCGCCGGGTCTCGGCCCGGCAGCCGAATTACCTTTCTGACGGCGCCAGAAAGGTAATCCAAAGAGGCGCTTGGAACACCAGCTTCCCCGCATTTTGCTCAGGCGCTTCGGCTACGAATCCCCCGCACGACCACTGTCTCCAGCGCCACCGTGACCGTACGAGACACGGCCGTGCTGACTTGCCTCGGCTCGCTTTGCACCGTTGGCTCACTGGACCCGGTGGGTCATACCGGCGAACGCCGGTACCCACCGCTCCCAATGGCCACAACAGCCGCCGGAGCCACAGATCACCGAGAGGCGAGCGAGCAAAGCGAGCAACGCCCCGAACCGCACACGACAGGCAGGCAAGCGCAGCGAAGCCGCAGATCAAGCCACACGCGAGCCCGGCTCCGCCGGGCGACCCGTGGCTCCCCCTCGGGGGGACCGGCGCGCCAGCGCCGTAGGGGGCCTACCCTAATCCCATTTGACGCCAATGCCCGTCACGTAGATCGCGTCGCTCTTCTTGATGCCGACGCCAGGATCGCTGTCGTAACGGTAGGTCATGCCGGCGGTGAGGCTCAGGGATGAATTGATGGCGACGGACAGGCCGGTGTCGAACACAACGCGGTATTCGCCGTTGTTCCTCAGGTTGGGGAAGATGCCGATCTTCTGGCGCAGCGATGTGGTTTCGGTCAGCTTGTGGTTGGAGGATTCACTGAGCACGCCTTCGACGCGGCCATATTCGTCGCGCATCGTGCCGCCCACGTTCGCCGGCCGCACGTACTGGTCTTCGGTGTAGCCGACGCCGCCGGAGAGGTCCCAGCTGTGGTCCGGGCTGCGCACGACGTGGTAGCCCAAGCCGGCATAAGCGGATTGGCGCAAGTGGATGTTGGCGGGGTGATCGCGCATCAAGTCGATCTTGCCGAAGCCGAACCAGTCTCGAGTGAAGTCACGGTCGTACTGGCTGCTGAAGGCGATGTTGGCGCCGGTGCGGTTGTCGTTGGCTTCCGCATACAGGCCTCGCACCCCCAGATTCAGCTTGCTGCTGTCTGTGGTGCGGATGGCTTCGCCTGTGATGTTGATCGTGCTCGACTTGCTGTTGCCGGTGGTCTTCGTGCCGCCGACGCTGCCTGCGAAGCGCCAGTTGGCATCGCTCGAAAAGGCGGCCGGGTCCGACGTCGAGGTGGGTTTCACGTCCGGGACGGCCATGATCGGGGTGACCTGGGCGCGGGCTGGCCCAGTGGCGAGCACCGTGGCGACGAGCCCGAGGGCGAAAACGATCGAGGGCGATCCGCGGCGTGACATTGGCCGACTCCTGTTCTGCATGGGTGATACGAAACGCAACGGCCCGAATTGGGCCGCCGGGCCGCCACTATAGGGACAGGGTCGGGTCGAGGGTTGTCACATCCCTCTGCTGCAGTGCGGTATTCGGCCGGCGCGGGCGCTCCCCCGCGCGCCATGGTTTCAATCGAGGACGCTGCGCACCATGGCTTCGACCGCCGGGGACATGTTCACAGGTGACAGGTTCAGCCCGGGATGAATGCCAGGCTGAACGCGGAACAGTTCGTCGGCAAATCCGTGGCCGATGCGGGTCACGCCGTCGAAGTCGATCTCGGCAAGTTTGAAATCACTGAGGCGGGCCGCCACGCGGCGCGCCTGAGCACGCGACTCGAGTCCGACCGTGTCGGACGTCATCAGTCGCACCGGCACGACGGTGCGATCAAAACCGACACCGAGCCCATCCAGGCTCCAGACGTTGAGCACGGATTCGAGTGTGCGCGTCGTATCGAGTGCGATGGCGGCATAGATGGAGGTGCCGCGGCGCTTGAGCGCGCGTCCCGGACGCCAGCCGGCGGCATCCCACCCGCGCTGCTGGAATGCGAGTTCGTTGGCATGCAGGTCGAAGACATCGGCCAGCTTGGAAGTGAAAAAGAGCCCACGGCCCGTGTGCCGGTGAACCTCGCTGGTGAGTTTGCCCTTGCTGAGCTCAAGCATCGCGAGGTGTGGATCGCCGATGTCGAATGCGGCTTCGATCTTGTCGAAGAGGCCGCGGCCGTCGTCCGAGACGAGCAGCTGCACATGGCTTGGCGTCTGGCGCAGCGAGACGGTGACGCTCGTGCCTTCGCTGTGGTCGATGGCGTTGTTGAGCAGTTCGACGAACGCATGCTGGGTCATCTGCAGCACGTGGGGCGGCAGGATGAAATGAGGCGCGAAGTCTCGCGACCAGGGCAGATCTTCCTCCAGGCCGGCGAGCGTGTACTGCTGCACCACCTGGCGCAGGAGGCCGGGGCGATACACCGGCTTGCGTGGCGTGCCAAGGCGTTCGAGCCAGTTCAGCGCCACGAGCCGCTGCAGCACCTTGCTGGCGCTGGCGCGCTTGAGGCCGGTGCGTTTGGCCACGTGCTGAGCCAGGTCGGTCGGATGGGCCGCGGCGGCGCTCGTGATCCAGAGACACAAGGAATGGAGGTTGATGCGAGCCATGAGATCGAACGTTCCTGACGGACAGGGATCCAGTGTCGGACGGGCCGCGAATCGGATGGAGGCGGAAAAGAACCCTTTTGCCAGCGTTGTTTTGCCTTGGCTCACGCCCGGTAACGCGGTGCCCCCTCGATCGAGCGTACGGTGCCCTCGGGTTTCCACGAATCAGGCCGCTAAAATCGACCGATCACGGCACGGCTGCCGCTCAGGCGGGGCCGCCCCGACGCACGACGCCGTCGGACGCACCACCCTAGGTTTCTCACTCTCTGGACGACCATCATGCCTCTCGTTTCAATGCGCCAGTTGCTGGACCACGCAGCCGAACACGGTTACGGAATCCCGGCCTTCAACGTCAACAACCTCGAGCAGGTGCAGGCCGTGATGTCGGCCGCCGATGAAGTCGGCGCACCTGTGATCCTGCAGGCCAGCGCAGGCGCCCGCAAATACGCAGGCGAACCGTTCATCAAGCACCTGATCCTGGCGGCCATCGAGGCTTATCCGCACATTCCGCTCGTCATGCACCAGGACCACGGGCAAAACCCCGACGTGTGCCAGGGCGCCATCGACCTCGGCTTCAGCTCCGTCATGATGGACGGCTCGCTGGAGGCCGACGGCAAGACCATCGCCAGCTACGACTACAACGTCGACGTGACCCGCAAGGTCGTCGACATGGCCCACAAGCTCGGCGTCACCGTCGAAGGCGAGCTGGGCTGCCTCGGGTCGCTCGAGACCATGAAGGGCGACAAGGAAGACGGCCACGGCACGGACGCCACCATGACCATGGACCAGCTGCTGACCGATCCGGAACAGGCCGCCGACTTCGTCAAGCGCACGCAACTCGACGCGCTGGCGATTGCCATCGGTACCAGCCACGGCGCGTACAAATTCACCCGCAAGCCCACGGGTGACATCCTGGCCATCAGCCGCATCAAGGAAATCCACGCCCGCATCCCGAACACCCACCTCGTGATGCACGGGTCGTCCAGCGTGCCGCAGGAGCTGCTGGCGATCATCCGCCAGTACGGCGGCAACATGAAGGAAACGTATGGCGTGCCTGTGAGCGAGATCCAGGAAGCCATCAAGTTCGGCGTGCGCAAGATCAACATCGACACCGACATCCGCCTGGCCATGACCGCGGCGGTGCGCAAGTTCATGCACGAGAACCCCGAGAAGTTTGACGCGCGCGAATGGCTCAAGCCCGCCCGTGAAGCGGCCAAGGGCATCTGCAAGCAGCGCTACATCGAGTTCAACTGCGAAGGGCAGGCCGGCAAGATCAAGCCGCTGTCGCTGACCCAGGTGGCCGCGAAGTACAGCTCTGGCGAGCTGGCCCAGACCGTCAACTGACGCGGGCCTCACCTTCCGGCGCATTCGCCGGAAAGCGAAGGCCCGCGCCTTAGAATGCGGGCCTTCTTTCTTGTTGTTCATGAACGTACCGGGCCATGACCGCCGCACTGCTCCAATCGACGATCCGTTCCCTGCCGCTGCTCGCCAAGGGGAAGGTCCGCGACAACTACGCGGTCGGCAACGATCGGCTCCTGATGATCGCGACCGATCGCCTGAGCGCCTTCGATGTCGTCATGGGTGAACCCATTCCGGGCAAGGGCGCCTTGCTGACGCAGATGGCGCTCTTCTGGTTCGACCGCCTGGCTGGCATCGTGCCCAACCACCTGACCGGCGAGGACCCCGAGACCGTCGTGTCGGTGGGCGAACGCGAGCAGGTGCGCGGCCGCGCCATGCTCGTCAAGCGGCTCAAGCCTCTGCCGGTGGAGGCCGTGGTGCGTGGCTACCTGGCTGGCAGTGGGTGGTCCGAGTACCAGGCGAGCCAGTCGGTGTGCGGCGTGCCGCTGCCGGCCGGTCTCAAGAATGCCAGTCGCCTGCCGGAGCCGATCTTCACGCCGGCCACCAAGGCCGATGTCGGCGACCATGACGAGAACATTTCGTTCGACCGCATGGCCGAGATCATCGGTGCCGACCTGGCCGCGCGGGTGCGGGACGTGTCGATCCGCCTCTACACCACCGCTGCCGAACTCGCACTGGCCAAGGGCATCATCATCGCCGACACGAAGTTCGAGTTCGGCCTCGACAGTGATGGCACGCTCACACTGATGGACGAGGTGCTGACGCCCGATTCATCGCGCTTCTGGCCGGTGGAAGGGTATGACGCGGCGTTCGCGGCCGGGCGCAACCCCCCGAGCTACGACAAGCAGTTCGTGCGGGACTGGCTCGAGCAAGTCCGGGTCAATGGCCAGCCGTGGAACAAGCAGGCTCCCGCGCCTTCACTGCCCGATGACGTCGTGGCGAACACGGCGGCCAAATACAGCGAAGCGCTCCAGCGCCTCACGGCGTGACCTGATGGCTTCACGCCTGCTCAGCCGGCTCGATGCGGAGATCGCCGCGGCGAAACATCCGCTGAAGGCCGATTGCCTGCGAGCGGAGCGGGCCGGGCTCCTCGCGCGCCAGGGGCACCTCGATGAAGCGAGGCAGGTGCTGTCGTCATTGCACATGCAGTACGCCGCTCACCCCCACGCCGTCATGAGTGCCTGGCTGAGCCTCGGTGAAGGCCTTCTGAGCCACTTCAGCGACCTGGGGGTGGCCGCGCATGACCGCATGCGACGGGCCTATGCGCTCAGCGGTGCCGCACGGGATACGAAGCTGCATGCACTGTCCGCGGCGTGGCTTGCGCACATGGACTACACGCAGTACGACTTCAATGCCATGGTGCGCCACGTGGGCGAGGCGCTGACCCTTTCGGAGGCCTCCGACCATGGCGTCCGGTCTCGCGCATGCCTGGTGGTGGCGCAGGCCTATCACTTCGGCGCACGTTACGACCTGGCCCAGCCCTGGTACGCGAAGGCCCGTCACCATGCGGCCGACGATGGCGACGAAGCCACGCTCAGTGCGCTGATGCACAACATGGCGTGGCTGCATGCAAGCCATGCACGCCAGCAGATGCTGACCCACCCGGGCACCAGCGGGGTCACGCCACACATGCTGATGAGCGCGGAATCCACCGGCAACTTCGACGTGCTGGTGGGCACCGTATCGCTCGATGCCCTGTTGCCCATTCTTCGCGCGCAGATTCTTTCCTTGCAGGGCAATAGCGCAGAGGCGCTGGCCCTTTATGAGCGGCACCTCGCCCAGGCCATGGTGCAAGGCCTTGCCCGCATGCAGGGCAGCTTGCGCGCAGACATGGCATGGTGTCGCCTTCGGCTCGGCGACAGCCGCCAGGCGATGCAGGATGCCCGCGCTGCCGCACAGGCTGCTGAGCACGAGACCGACCTCGACGACCGTGCCGCCGCGCACAGCCGGCTGGCCCAAGTGTTCGCCGAACTGGACGAGGCACGCCTTGCCGAAGACCATGCGCAGCGGGCGTCCTGCGACTGGAAGGCGCATGAGCGGGACCAGCAGGCCCTTGTCGAAAGCCTGAATCGGCTGAGGGAGTAAGTAGGCCCCCTACGGCGCTGGCGCGCCGGTCCCCCCGAGGGGGAGCCACGGGTCGCCCGGCAAAGCCGGGCTCGCGTGTGGCTTGATCTGCGGCTTCGCTGCGCTTGCCTGCCTGTCGCACGCGCCTCGGGGCGTTGCTCGCTTTGCTCGCTCGCCTCTCAGTGATCTGTAGCTCCGGCGGCTGTCGTGGCCATTCGGATCAGTGGGTGCCGGCGTTCGCCGGCATGACATGCGGGGCGCGCAAACACGTGCAGGGGGGGCGCAAACAAATGTCACCCCGGCGAAAGCCGGGGCCCACCGGGTCCAGTGAGCCACCGGTGCAAAGCGAGCGGAGGTGAGTGGGCACGGAAGCGTCTCGTACGGTCACGGTGGAGCTGGAGACAGTGGTCGTGCGGGGGATTCGTAGCCGAAGCGCCTGAGCAAAACTCGGCTGCCGGGCCGAGACCCGGCGCGGCCTCGCCAGAGAACAAGCCTCGCGCCAGACAAGAAACAAGCCAGGCGCGTTCGGATCAGATCAGAACAAGGTCATGCTCAACCGCCGCCGATACTGATCAACGACCGGGTCGGCAGGGGCCGTGTTGACCTTGCCAGTGACTTCGACCGTGCTTTTGGGCGCCGCCTCGGCCTTCGGGGCAGGGGCAGGCTTGACCATCAGTTCGAGAATGGCGACGTAGGTCTTGCGGGCCAGTTCTTCCTTCCACGTCTTGTCGCGCATCAGGATCTCAAGCAGTTCGTCCATCGCTTCGGTGAAGCGCTGGGCGGCGAAGTGGGTCTGGGCGAGCTCGAAGCGGGCGTCGAAATCGCGTTTGTTGGCGGCGATGGCGGCGGCCAGGGCCTCGGGGGTGCGGGCGGTGGCCGCCTGTTCCTGGGCGGCGATCCAGTGGCCGGCGGCGGCCAGGCGGGCATCGAGCAGCACTTTGCTGGCCACCGGTTCGAAGGCCCGGCGCGCCTCGGCGGTGCGGCCGCTCGTCAGCAGGGCGCGGAGATAGTCGTAGCGGATGGCGTCGTTGCCCGGGTCGATGGCCACGGCTTCCTGGAGCCGCTCCAGGGCGCTTTCCGGGTCGCCGTCGGCGAGCAGTTCACCGGCCCGCGCGGCCTCCTCGCCGGCTTCGGCGGCATCCGTGGTGGGCACATGCTTGTCGAGGAACTCTCGCAGCTTGGCCTCCGGCAGTGCGCCCACGAAACCATCGACGGGTTGGCCGTCCTTGAAGAGCACGCAAAACGGAATGCTGCGCACGCCGAACATCTGCGACAGCTGGCCGGAGATCTCGGGCTGTTCGTCGGCATTGAGCTTGGCGAGCTTGAACCGGCCGGCATAGGCCACTTCGAGGGCTTCGAGCACGGGGGCGAGTTGCTTGCACGGCCCGCACCAGGGGGCCCAGATGTCGAGCAGCACCGGCTGCTCGAGGGAGGCGTTGATCAGGTCGGTCTCGAAGTTTTGAATGGTGATGTCCATGGTGTCTCAGCCGTGGGCCGTGAGGAAGGTGGGCGCGCGCCGCCTACAATCCAGGTCTGTTCAGCACTTGGAGCGAGCCTTGAGCAGCGCCCCCGTGGTGGGCGTCGTGATGGGGTCCAGCAGCGACTGGGACACCCTCCGCGTTTCCACCGAGATTCTCGCCGAGTTCGGCATTCCCTTCGAGGCCCGCGTGGTCTCGGCCCACCGGATGCCGGACGATATGTTCGCGTACGCCGAGACGGCGTCCGGCCGCGGCCTGCGCGCCATCATCGCCGGTGCCGGCGGCGCCGCGCACCTGCCCGGCATGATTGCCGCGAAGACCACCGTGCCGGTGCTCGGCGTGCCTGTGGCCAGCCGGCACCTGCATGGCGTCGATTCGCTGCATTCGATCGTGCAGATGCCCAAGGGCATCCCGGTTGCCACGTTTGCGATCGGCACGGCCGGTGCCGCGAACGCGGCGCTGTTCGCCGTGGCCATGCTGGCGACCGACCAACCCGCATTGCGTGCCGCGCTGGAGGCCTATCGCGCCCGCCAGACCGAGGTGGCCCGCGCCATGACCGCCGACCTCCAATAAGCCTGCTGTTCGTGTCCAAGACTTCCTACATCGCCCCCGGTGCCACGCTCGGCGTGCTGGGCGGCGGCCAGCTCGGCCGCATGTTCGTCCATGCCGCGCAGCGGGCCGGCTACGCCACTGCGGTGCTTGATGCCGACGCTGACAGCCCTGCGGGCACGGTGTCCCAGCACCACGTCAAGACGGGCTACGGCGACGAGGCCGGTCTGGCCGAACTCGCCCGGCTGTCGGCCGCGGTGACCACGGAGTTCGAGAACGTGCCGGCCGACGCATTGCGCAGGCTGGCAGCAACGAGGCCGGTCGCCCCGTCGGGCGATGCCGTGGCCGCTTGCCAGGACCGCGCTGTGGAGAAAGCCCAGATCGTCGCCTGTGGGGTGCCGTGCGCGCCTCATGCGGTGATCGAAACCGCTGCGCAGCTGGCCGCCGTGGACGGCGACTTGCTGCCGGGCATTTTGAAAACGGCCCGGCTCGGCTACGACGGCAAAGGCCAGGCCCGGGTCGACACGCGCGAGGAACTGGCCGCGGCCTGGGCTGCGCTGAAGCAGGTGCCTTGCGTGCTCGAGAAGCGCCTGCCGCTGGCGTACGAGGTGAGCGTGATCGTGGCGCGGGGCGCATCGGGTGACATCGTGCACTACCCGCTGCAACAGAATTTGCATCGTGACGGCATCCTGGCGGTCACTCAGGTGCCTGCCCCCGATGTCACGCCGGATGTGCAGCTGCAAGCCATCGCCGCGGCCGAGAAGATCGCCGCCCGGCTCGGCTACGTGGGCGTGCTCTGCGTTGAATTCTTCGTGCTGACCGATGGCCGCCTCGTGGCCAACGAGATGGCGCCGCGCCCGCACAACTCGGGGCACTACACGATGGATGCCTGCGATCGTTCCCAGTTCGACCTGCAGGTGCACACGCTCACAGGCACGCCGCTCGTGGCGCCCCGGCTGCATTCGAGCGCGGTGATGCTCAACCTCCTGGGCGACCTGTGGTTCCCTCCAGGGGCAACCGGTGCGGTGGAGCCCCCGTGGGCCGAGGTGCTGGCACTGCCCGGTGTGCACCTTCACCTGTATGGCAAGGCGTCCGCGCGGCCGGGCCGCAAGATGGGACACCTCAATGTGACCGCCGCCACGCCGGCATCGGCGCGCGAGGTGGCGCTGCGGGCTGCGGCCCTCCTGGGCCTGGCGCCCTGGTGACGGGAGACGCTGACGTGCTGCTCGATGGTCGGGACCCCGATGCCGTGGCGAGCGCCGCCCAGAAGCTTGCCGACGGCGATCTGGTGGGCATGCCCACGGAAACGGTGTATGGGTTGGGGGCACGTGCCGATGACGATGCCGCGGTGGCCAAGGTGTTTGCCGCCAAGGGCCGGCCTGCCGATCATCCGCTGATCGTGCACGTGGCCGATGCGGCCGATGCCCAAGGCTTCGCCGCCGGGTGGCCCGCCGTGGCGGACCGTCTCACGCGGGCCTTCTGGCCCGGACCGCTCACGGTGATCGTGCCGCGCGCTCCCGGCATGGCTGCGGCAGCCGCTGGCGGCCAGGACACCATCGGCCTGCGTTGCCCGGGTCACCCCGTGGCGCATGCGCTCCTCGTGGCGGCTCGCGAGCGCGGCGTGACCGGCGTGGCTGCGCCCAGTGCCAACCGGTTCGGCCGGATCAGCCCGACACGTGCCGAGCACGTGATCGATGAATTTGACGCCGGGCTGCTGGTGCTGGATGGCGGGCCGTGCGATGTGGGGATCGAATCGAGCATCGTCGATTGTTCGCGGGGCCGGCCCGTGCTGTTGCGGCCCGGCATGTTGTCGCGCGCCCAGCTCGAAGCCGCTGCCGGTGAGGCGTTGCGCGACCGCGACGAGGCCGCGCCACGCGCCTCAGGCACATTGGAGGCCCACTATGCCCCTCGTGCCAAATTGAGGCTCATGGATGGCCCCATGCTGAAGACGGCGCTCGAAATGCTCGACGGGGTGTCACTGAAGCTGGCGGTATATTGCCGCACTGTGCCTCAAGAGGCCCCCGGCACCGCCTTGTACCGGGCCATGCCCGATGACCCCCAAAAGGTTGCGCATGAATTATTTGCGGTACTGCGCGAACTCGATGCCCATGGCGTGCATCTGATCTGGGTCGAAGCGCCCCCTCCCGGCCCCGAATGGGATGGTGTGCGCGACCGTTTATCCCGGGCTGCTGCGGCGTGACCCCGAGGTCACGCCGAAGGCGCCTGTCTGTCGAATTGTTTCTGGAGTGTTCATGAAGTTTGCGCGTGAGTTGTCGAAGGTCTCCGGCCGAACCTGTCTTGCCGCTGCCCTGGTCGGGGCTGCACTGCTGGCATCCTGCGGGGGGGGCGAGCAGAAGGAAAAATTCCGGGCCTCGCGCATCGTCACCTTCGGCGATGAGAACACGCTGATCCGGGCGGACGGCACCCAGTACACCGTGAACAACACGACGGTCTCTGGTGCCACGCCTTGCTCCATCAGCCCGATCTGGGTTCAGTACGTCGCCTCCGAGTACGGCCTGACGTTCGGGGAATGCTCGAACGCTGCCGCCCGCGACAACGCAGTCATGCGGGCGGCGGTGGCATCCAGGGTGGTGACGGTGTCCCAGGCCATGGCCGATTTCAATGCCGCTGGCGCGCCCCTCAAGTCGGGCGACCTGGTCACGCTGATGGTCGGGGCGTATGACCTGATCGACATCGCCACCGGACACGCTTCGCCGAATGACGCCGAACTCGCGGCGTTGAAATCCACCGCGTTCGAGCGGGGCCGCTTGCTTGGGTCGGTCGTGTTCGAGGCCACGAACCGCGGGGCCAAGGTGCTGATCACCACCGTGCCCGATCTGGGCCAGGCCCCCATCGGTGTGACCGGTGAGCTCAATGCCGCCGTGTTGTCGGCCCTCACCGTGTCCTTCAACGACGGCCTGAACGACCGCCTCAGCGAAGACCCGAATGGTGGCGGCCGCAGCGGCGCCATCCTGGAGGTGGACCAGCAGTTCGAGAAGTACCGCCGCAACCTCAACGGGGCATACGGCAACTTCACGAATTACTATACGGCCGCCTGCATCACTTCAAACGCGCCGTCCGACGCCGCCGACCTGCCCGCATGCACGGCCATAGCGAACTCGTCCTACCTGTGGGCCGGCCGCATCCAGTTCGGGCTCGTTACCCACGGGTACTTGGGCAACGATGCGGTTGCCCGTCTGCGCGCCAACCCGCTCTGATGCTTTTCAGTCGGCCGCGGTCCATTGCACCAGCGCTTCCAGCGCCGGGCGGGCCGCAGCCGCATTGGGGTGGTTGATCACCCCTACCAGCACATAGCGTTTGCCGGAAGCCGAAAGCACGTAGCCGGCGATGCCAGTGACGTCGTTCAGGGTCCCCGTCTTCAGATGGGCCCGGCCGGTGCTGGCGTTGCGCGTGCGGCGCATGGTGCCGTCGATGCCGCTCACCGGGAGCGAGCTCATCAGTTCCGGCATCGCCGGGCCGGCCCACATCGCCTGCAGCACACGGGCCAGCAGTTGGGCGGTGACTCGGGAGTCACGCGACAGGCCCGATCCGTTGTCGATCACGGTGCCGGCCACGTTGTCACCGAAGCGGTCCAGCAGCCACTGGCGCACCACGTCGCGCGCCTGCTCCGGCGAGCCCACGCCTCGCTGGGTGGCCCCAAGCGTCAGGAACAATTGCTGGGCCATCACATTGTTGCTGAACTTGTTGATGTCGCGGATGGTGTCGGCCAGGGACGGGGAAGACACCTCGAACGTGGGTGTCTCTTTGGGCGCCTTGCCCTCGCGCACGCGGCCGGTCAGGCGGCCGCCCAGGTCGCGCCAGAGACCGGCGATGGCGCGCTCGTTGTAGGTTCTCGGCTCGGCGTAGGCCGTGGGCCATTGGCGTTCGCCGCAGCTTGCGGCGTAGCCGCCGGTGAAGCGCACCCGGTTGGGGTCGGTGAAGTCAGCGCGGAGGTCGCCGCGCCAGTCGTCGCATGGCCCCTTGAGCAGCGGCACGGTGGCGTCCATCCGCACGCCCGCAAGCGGTACGTCCGTCCCTACCGTGGCCACCCCGCGCGCAGGTTGCGGCGTGAAGGTGTAGGTCACCGACTTGTAGTTCAGCATCAGCGCGTCGGGGCCGACATTCGATGGCCTGTACGGTTCGTCGTCGAATGCGGCCGGATTGTGCGGTGGGACGCTGAAGGCGCTGCGGTCGATCACGATGTCGCCCTGGATCTCGCGCACGCCCAGTTGCTGTACCCGGCGCAGCAGCAGCCACAGCCGTTCGATGACGAGCTTCGGGTCGCCCGAGCCCTTGATCACGAGCGATCCCTTGAGCACACCGTCGGCCAGTTCTCCCTGCAGCCACACCGGCGTGGACCACGTCCAGGCAGGACCGAGCAGATCGAGCGCCGCGCTCGTGGTCAGCAGCTTTTGCAGGGACGCAGGATTGACGGGCCGGTGCGGTTGCCAGGCGAGCCGCGAGGCGGGCTGGCCTGCTTCCTGGACGAGTGCGACCAGCGCCTCCTTGGGCACCTGCGCGCGGGCGAGGGCGGCTTCGACTTCCGGGGGGAGTGGCGTGGGGCCGGCCAGGGCAGGCACGGCAGACAGCAGGCTCAGGGAAAGGGCACAGGCCCGCAGGCAAGTCGACATCGGCATGCCGCGATGATCGCATGCCATGAGGCGTGCGCCGGGCATCCTCTCCGTCGTTAGACTCCTGGGATGACCACCTTGCTTGCCTTCGACACGTCCACCGACCTGATGAGCATCGCGCTGAGCACCCCGTCGGGCGTGTCCGTGCGCGAGTCGGCCGGCGGTGCGCTGGCGTCCGCGCGCCTGGTGCCCGACGTGATGGCGCTCCTGGCCGAGGCCGGCATCGCACTCGCAGACGTGGATGCCATTGCCTTCGGGGCCGGTCCCGGCGCGTTCACTGGATTGCGCACGGCCTGTTCGGTGGCGCAGGGTCTCGCGCTCGGTGCCGGCAAGCCGGTGGTGCCGGTCGACAGCCTGATGCTCGTGGCCGACGACGCGCGGGCGGCATTGGGCGGTGGGGACACGGTCCATGTCGCGATGGACGCCCGGATGGAGCAAATCTATGCCGCGGTGTACGACTGGGCCGGTGACCGCTGGTCCGTGCGCGAGGCGCCTGAACTCATCGATCCACCGGTATTGGCGGACCGCTGGCGCGCTGCGCCGCCCGCCATCGTTGCGGGGTCGGCGCTCGCGCCATTCAGTGATGTGCTCGCGCCAGGGCCGGGCACGCGTTGTTTACCGCAAGCCATGTCGAGGGTGCAGGCGCTCCTGCGCGTGGCGTTGCAGCAGTGGCACGCCGGCGTGGCGGTGGATGCCGCGCTCGCCCTGCCTGTCTACGTGCGCGACAAGGTGGCCCAGACGACCGCGGAACGGGAAGCCGCGCGTGGCACAGGCGAGGGAGCGGGAAGGTGAATGCCCTGCTCGACGATCAACGACAATGGGCGCCGATGGTGGTGGGGCATCTCGATGCCGTGCTTGCCATCGAGAATGTGGCCTACCCCGTACCCTGGACACGCGGCAATTTCATCGATTCGATCGCGGCCGGCTATGACGCCTGGCTGCTGATGGATGGGCAGCAAATGTTGCTGGGCTACTTTGTTGCGATGGACGGGGTGGACGAGATGCACCTGCTGAACATCACGGTGGCCCCGGAGCGGCAGGGGGAAGGCTTCGCGCGGATGATGCTCGACCGGCTGGTGGCGTTGTGCCGGGAGCGCCATGCCCATGAGTTGTGGCTCGAGGTGCGGGAAAGCAATGTGCGCGCGAAGTCACTGTATGCGCGCTATGGCTTCCGGCCTGTGCGGGTGCGGCGCGGTTATTACCCGTTGCCACCCGGGCAGCCGGGCCGGGAGGACGCGGCCGTGATGAGTTTGAAGGTGGAGTCGGAGTGATGGGTTTCAGCGAACGCCAGACCAGGATGCTGGAGGAAATGGGCATCCGCGTCTGGGCGCGGCCTGCACCTGTGGCGGTGGCTGTGCCTGCGCCGTCCACGGCCGCGGCTGCGCCAGCGATGACGTCTCCCCCTGCCGCGCGGCCTGCGCAGGCACCAGTTCCTGCACCCGCCCCCATGGTGGCTCGCGCGGCTGCCTCGCCGGTGGCCGAGGTCCCGCCGCGCGCATCAGGCGGCAGCCGCCCCCTGGGGGTCGAAACCATGGACTGGCCCGCGTTGCGCGAGGCCGCGATGAACTGCTCGGCGTGCCGCCTGTGCGAAGGGCGCACTCAGGCGGTCTTCGGTGTCGGCCATGAGCGTGCACACTGGATGATCGTGGGGGAGGCACCTGGGGAGCAGGAAGACCGCCAGGGTGAGCCCTTCGTCGGCAAGTCCGGCCAACTGCTGGACAACATGCTGCGCGCCGTCGGATTGACGCGTCAGCCCGAATCGCCCGAGCGACAGGTCTACATCGCCAACACGGTGAAATGCCGCCCGCCAGCCAACCGCAACCCGGAGCCGCAGGAGCTTTCGCAATGCGAACCGTTCCTCATCCGGCAAATTGCGTTGGTGCAGCCTCGCGTCATTCTCGCGATGGGGCGCTTCGCCGTGCAAAGCCTGCTGCGCAGCAATGAGCCCATCGGCCGGCTGCGGGGACGGGTGCATGCGTACGAGGGCGTGCCGCTGGTCGTCACGTATCACCCGGCCTATCTGCTGCGCAACCCGGAGGACAAGGGCCGGGCTTGGGAAGACCTGTGCCTGGCCCGCGAGGTGCTCGAAGCGGCGGGGTGACACCCGCCGGTATCATGGGCGGCCGAGGGGCCGGGTTGGGTGCGTCCCGGGTCGATCTCGTGCGCCAACCGAATCACACGACGATGAACGATCAGCGAGGCTTGCTCGACCGTGACTTGCCCGGGCCGCAAGCCTGGCCCTGCCTGCTGGCCTGCCTCGGGGCGGATGGGGCGTTGCAACAGGCCAACCAGGCGTTCAACGACCTGCTCGGCATGGCGCACACCGCCTGCAAGGGGCCCATATGGTCCACCCTCCTCACGCCGGCGTCGCTCGACGAACTGCATGCCCGCCTGGCGTGCCGGCAAGACTTCGACATCACACTGACCTTCAAGTCGGGCGGCCTCTGGCTCGACGGCCGGGCCCGATGGGACGACGGGGCCGCAAGATACTGCTGCGTCTTCCACGATGTGTCGGCGCGTGTGCGGAGCGAGGCCTCGGCATGCGACAGGGCCGATCAGTTGCGGCTGCTCGCCGACAACGTGCCCGTGCTGATCGCCTGCTTCGAGGCGCGCACGCTGACCTGCCGCTTTGCCAACCGGCATTACGCCGAAACGTTCGGATGGGATGAGCGCGCCATCGTGGGCCGTACCTTCTCAGAGATCATCGGCGATGCCGCGGCCCGTGAGATCAGACCTTACGTGAACACCGTGCTGCGCGACAAGACGTCCGCGTCCTATGTGCGCGAGCTGACCACCGAGGACGGCCGCATGCACTGGCTCGAGGTGAACCTCGTGCCGCACATGGGGCCGGACGGCGAGCCGGACGCCGCCTTCGTGCTGATCGCCGACATCTCGCGCCACCGCGCCGCGGAGCGCGCGTTGCGCGAAACGCAGGACCGCTTGTCGAAATTCCTGGAAGCCTCCGCCGAGGGCCTGGCCTTCCTGCAAGATGGCTGCATCACGGACGTCAACCCTGCGGCCTGCCAGCTCGTGGGCTTCACGCGAGAGGAGCTCGTGGGAATGCGCACGCTGGACATCGTGGCACCCGACCAGCGGGCCAAGGTGGCTGACATGATCGGCGCATCGGAAGAAGTGCCGTACGAGAGCGTGCTGCTGCACAAGGACGGCCGCCGCCTTCCGGTGGAACTGATGGGGCGCAGCATGTGGCACAAAGGTGAACGCGTGCGCATGACCATCGTGCGCGACATCCGGGAGCGCTACGCCACGCAGGCGCACATCCGCCACCTGGCTCACCACGATGCCCTCACCGGATTGCCCAACCGCGTGAGCCTGATGGAGGACCTGTCGCACCATATTGCTGCCGCGCGCCGGGCCGATTCGCAGTTCGCGCTGCTGTTCATCGACCTGGACCATTTCAAGCGCGTCAACGACTCCCTCGGGCACCTCGTGGGCGACACCCTGCTGCAGACCATCGCCCGGCGCATCACCGCCAGTCTGCGCACCACCGACCGAGTGTCGCGGTTCGGCGGTGACGAATTCATCGTGCTGCTGCCGGACATGCTGCAACGCATCGATGTCGAAGAAGTCTCGAACAAGCTGCTCACGGCCATCGAAGTGCCGGTCAACGTCGATGGCCGCCTGATCTCGGTCACCCCGTCGATCGGCATCTCGATGTACCCGCACGATGCCGGCACGGCCGATGCCCTCATCAAGAATGCCGACACGGCGATGTACCTTGCGAAGTCCCGCGGGCGTGCGAACCATCAATTCTTCACACCCGAGATGGCGCACTCCGCGCTCGATGCGCTGGTGATGGAAAGCCAGATGTCCCAGGGCCTGGCGCGCGGCGAATTCGTGCTGCACTTCCAGCCCCAGGTCGACGCCAGAAGCGGTGCACTCGTCGGCGCCGAGGCGTTGATACGCTGGAACCATCCCGAACGCGGCCTGCTGTTGCCCGACGCATTCATCGAACTGGCCGAGCAACAGCGCCTCATGCTCCCACTCGGACAGTGGGCACTCCGTGAAGCTGCTCGGTCTGCCCGCCGCTGGTCCGATGCCGGTGTGCGTCACGTGCCCGTGGCCGTGAACCTCTCCACGGTGCAGTTCCAGACGAGCGGCTTTACCGCACTGGTTGAGCAGATGCTGCAAGAGGAGGGCATCCATGGCAGCCTCCTCGAACTCGAGCTGACCGAACGCATGCTGATGGACGACCTGCCGGAAGTTCGCCGCAAACTCTCCGAACTGAAAGCGCTGGGCATGCGCATCGCGGTGGACGACTTCGGTACCGGTTATTCATCGCTTGCCCATCTGAAGGCACTGCCGATCGACAAGATGAAGATCGATCGCGCGTTCGTGCAGGACCTGCCCGGCAATGCGGAATCGGAGGCCATCGCGCGGGCCATCATCCAGATGTCCCGCGGCCTGGGCCTGAAAGTGATTGCCGAGGGTGTCGAGACACAGCCGCAGCGCGCGTTCCTGACCGAGGCCGGCTGTGACGAACTGCAGGGGCTGTTGATCAGTGGGGCCCTGGAGGCGGAGGACTTTCAGGCCTGGGCGTTGGGGGCGCGGTGAGCTCTGGTCTCCGGTGGCAGCGCCGCTTTTTCGTGGATCTTGTTCTCTGGCGAGGCCGCGCCGGGACTCGGCCCGGCAGCCGAGTCACCTTTCTGACGGCGCCAGAAAGGTGACCCAAAGAGGCGCTGGGAACACCAGCTTCCACGCATTTCGCTCAGGCGCTTCGGCTACGAATCCCCCGCACGACCACTGTCTCCAGTTCCACCGTGACCGTACGAGACACGGCCGTGCCGGTCCGCCTCAACTCGCTTCGCATCGCTCCACACCACGTAGTCCCGGCGAAAGCCGGGGCCCACTGCACCGGTGGGCACCGGCTTTCGCCGGTGTGACAAAGGTGGGCGAGCGAGCAAAGCGAGCAACGCTCCGAAGCGCGAGCGACAGGCAAGCAAGCGAAGCCGCAGATCAAGCGAAGCCGCAGATCAAGCCACACGCGAGCCCGGCTTCGCCGGGCGACCCGTGGCGCCCCTCGGGGGCAGGAGGCGTTAGCCGACTGGGGGGCCCTATTTCTTTGGGCGAGACCACCCTTCGAGCACAAACTGCTTGCCACGTGCCACTGCCAAGGAACCGGCCGGAACGTCTTTGGTGATGGTTGAGCCACCTCCGATGGTGGCACCTGCGCCAAGCGTCACGGGGGCGACGAGCACTGAGTTGCTGCCGACGTGGACGTCGGCTTCGATCACCGTGCGGTGTTTGTTCGCGCCATCGTAATTGGCGGTGATGCTGCCTGCGCCGTAGTTGACGCGTTCTCCCACGGTGGCGTCACCCAGGTAGGCGAGGTGGTTGGCCTTGGCGCCGTGCGCGAGCGTGCTGTTCTTCACTTCGACGAAGTTGCCGATGTGCACCTCGTCGCCCAGGTTGGCGCCCGGGCGAAGGCGGGCGAACGGCCCGATCAGCGAGCCGGCGCCCACCTTGACGCCGAGCGCTTCGCCGTCGACGTGGGTGAAGGGGTGGATCACGGCGTTTGCAGCGATGCGTGCATTTCGGAGCACGCAGTTGGCACCGATGCGCACGCCGTCACCGAGGCTGACATCGCCCTCGAACACACAGTTGACGTCGATTTCGACATCGCTGCCGCAGGTCAGCGTGCCGCGCAGGTCGAAGCGGGACGGGTCGGCCATGCGCACGCCCGCGTCCATCAGTTGCACGGCCTGTGCGCGCTGGTGCAGGCGCTCGAGTTCGGCGAGCTGCACGGGGCTGTTGACCCCCAGCACTTCGACTTCGTCCGCAGGCTGGGCTGCTACCACAGGCACCCGGTCCGCGACGGCCAGCGCGACGATGTCGGTCAGGTAGTACTCACCTTGGGCGTTGTCGTTCTTGAGCTGCGACAGCCAGCGCCTGAGCAGCACCGTGGGCACGGCCATCATGCCGGTGTAGACCTCGCGGATGTTGCGTTGGGCCGGCGTCGCATCCTTGTGTTCGACGATGGCGCGCACCTCGTCGCCTTCGCGAACGATGCGGCCATAGCCGGTGGCGTCGGCCAGGTCGATGGTGAGCAGGGCCAGGCGGGTACCGCCGCAGGCCTCCACCAGCGCGCGGGCCGTCTCTGCGCGAATCAGCGGCACGTCGCCGTTGAGAATCAGGGTGGTGCCTTCAGCATGCAGCACGGGTGCGGCTTGCTGCACGGCATGGCCGGTGCCGAGTTGCGGCACCTGGCGCACGAACTGCAGATGTGGGGCCTGCACGGCCCCTTCCACCAGTTCGGCGCCGTGGCCGGTGATGGTGACGATCCGATCCGCTCCCAGCGTGGCAGCCGTGTTCAGGACATGTTGCAATAGACTGCGTCCAGCAAGCTTGTGCAACACCTTGGGCAGGCTGGATTTCATGCGGGTGCCCTTGCCCGCGGCCATGATCACGATGTCGAGTGCCATGCAGCATCCTTGTTCGAAGTCGGCCATTATCGGTGTGCTCGTGCTGTTGGCCACCCTGCTTTCAGGGTGCAGCGCTCTCCGTCTGGCCTACGGACAGGCGCCGGATCTGGCGTACTGGTGGCTCGGCGGGTACGCCGATTTCGACGAAACGCAGGCCGAGCAGGTGCGGGCCGAAGTGAGCGCCTTCTTCGAGTGGCAACGCACCAGCCAGTTGCCCGACTATGCCCAGCTGCTCACCCGTGCCCGAACGCAGGTTCTTGCGGCGGAGCCGATCACGCCGGCGCAGGTGTGCCGGTGGTATGAGGACATCCTGTCCCGCGCGGATCCCCTCATCGAGCGGGCGCTGCCGGCCGCCGCCACCGCGGTGATGTCGCTCACGCCGCAGCAGCTGCAGCACGTGCAACGCAAATACGACAAGGTCAATGCCAACTTTCGCGACGACTACCTCCAGCCTGACCGCAAGGAGCGCCTGGAAGCAGCCGTCGACCGGGTCGTGGACCGCACGGAATCTCTTTACGGGCGGCTCGATGCGGCACAGAAGGAGCGCATCGGCCGGTTCGTCGCCGAATCGCCGTTCGATCCTGCCGTGTGGCTGGCGGAGCGCCAGGCGCGCCAGCGCGAGGCGCTGGCGACCGTGCGCGCCCTGCAGGCCGAGCGGGCATCGCCCGACAAAGTGCAGGCCGCGCTCCGCATCCTGGTGGCCCAAACAAAGCGATCACCGCGCGAGGCGTACAGACAGTACGAAGAAAAGCTGCGTGCCTACAACTGCATGGTGGGCGCACAGGTGCACAACGCGATGAGCCGGGAGCAGCGCCAGACGGCGGCCGACCGGCTCAAGGGTTGGGCAGACGACCTGCGGGCGATTTCGAAGCAGCGATAGGTTGAAGCGACCAGACGAAAGAGCCGTCCCTCAGCCGCGTTCGGCAGGCCACCTCGGTCGAAGCCTCTGGAGCGTCATCAGCTCCCGTAATTTGCCCAAAGTGAAGATTGCACAAACCACTGGGGAAGGGCATCCACGCAGGTTGTCAGAACACCCTCGTCGCTTTGTACCAGCAGGACGTGCTCATCGCCTGAGTTGTCGAATATGTATGCGCGGTTGGAGGCTGCCACCGCACGGTCGAGCAGTGCAATAGAGCTGCCGTACCTCTCGATGATTTTGTCTTTCGGCACCGGATGGCCTCCCTCGGCCACGCGCTGGGCTACGCGGGCAATGTTGATGTCCGGGCTGTTGGTTGCAACAAAGTAGAGATAGGTCCGGTAGCCCTTGGCCTGTGCCTCGTGCATGAATTCCACCTTGTCGTGGTGGGACATCACACTTTCGAATGTGAACGAGGTTCCTTGACTCAGCAGTTCTCGTCGAATGAAGTCCGCGACCGATGCAGCAAAGTACGAATTGATTGGTATCGCACCGAACCGAACTTCGGTACCGCTGACTCGTACTTCACGCGCCATCTCGACCAGTCCGGCCTTTCGAAGCAACGTCGAGGACTCCAAATGCGCATGCAATCGAGCTTCCAGTGGCGCTGTGATGTCAAAGGTACCCAAGTCAAGACGCCCGGTCTCCTTGAGTTTCTTCTCAATTTCGTCGGCGTTCACATACACGCCAACCCATTCCGCTTTGAGTTCAGCGAGGATCGTGCTTTTGCCAGAGCCATTTGGACCGGCGAATAGCCTGAGGCGCGGGCAAGCTTGAGTCACCGCGCTGATCGCCGACGAAGCACCAAGCCCTTTTGAACGGGAGTCGGCGGTGGCAGGTTTCCGATGACGCGAACGGCACCGTCACGCGTGGTTTCAATGATTTGACCGTTCACGGCCTTCACGACCCAGCCCGTCTGCACCAGTGCTCGCTCATGGGCAGCACGACCCGCGCGCGCCGCCAATTCAGGAAATCGAGCTTCTGCGGCGAGGAGGGATTCTTCGCTGAGCTCCGGACGACGTTTCATAAGTACTCCTGGGCGGACAGTGAAATGACCCGATTGCGTTGATTATCGCGCCCAGCGCTCGATACTGCATGCCGACGGGCGCAGCCTATGGACGTGCCGCCCACCCCGACACGCCCTTCAACGTCACCGCGGCAACGGCACCGACACCCGGCGCGGGTTCACCCCCGTATGCGGAAAATCGGTCATCGCCGCCTGGAACATGGCGCCGAGCAGCGCCTGGCCCCCCGGGGTGTTGCCATCGTTGCTGGCGCGGGCCTCGTAGAGGGGTTCGCCCGAACGGGCGTCGCGGATGAGCACCACCACCTCGCGGTCGTAGCGAGGGTTGTCGAAGTGGTACAGCGGGTGGGGCCCATAGTACGGATAGCGGCCGAAACGGGAGTAGTACGGTCCCCCACGCCACCACAGCGGGTCGTCGTACGGCGATCGGTCCGCGCGGCTGGCGCGCGCTCCGATCTGAACGGTCACGTCGGCCTCCTTGGGGTCGGCCGCGAGTTTGAAGCCGGATGCCTCGACGGCCTTGCGGGCGGCGGCTTCAAGCCGTTGTTGTTCCTTTTCGCGGGCCTGTTGCGACGGGAGGCGCTCGAAAACATACGTGGCGGGCTGCCGGCCGGTGGGCCACTTGCTGTAGGTGGAGACGTCGCTCTCGACGTTGTTGAATGCCGCGCAGGCGGTCAGTCCGAGGACGACCGCGCCGAGCGCAGCGGTGGGTTTCCACATGGTCATTGCTCCTGTCGGGGCCTCATCGCTGCATCGTGATGACGGACGAGGGCGAGGGCGTCGCGCAACCCTCGTCTTCGTCGAATGCGCGGTCCCCCAACGGGTCGGCCACTCCGGACGCTTTGATCGTGGCGAATGGGTAGAGGTTCCGGTCCATCAGGTGGGACGGCACCACATTGCCCAGCGCGGTGAACAGGTTGTCGACGCGCCCGGGAAAGCGCTTGTCCCAGTCGCGCAGCATCTGCTTGATCTGCACGCGCTGCAGGTTGTCCTGGCTGCCGCACAGCGTGCACGGAATGATGGGGAACTTCCGATGTTCGGCCCAGCGTTCGAGGTCGGTCTCGGGCACGTAGGCAAGCGGGCGGATCACGATGTTTCGGCCGTCGTCGCTGACGAGCTTGGCGGGCATGCCCTTGAGCTTGCTGCCGAAGAACATGTTCATGAACAGGGTCTGCAGGATGTCATCGCGGTGGTGGCCGAGGGCGATCTTGGTGCAGCCGAGTTCGCCGGCCACACGGTAGAGGATGCCCCGGCGCAGCCGCGAGCACAGGCCGCAGGTGGTCTTGCCCTCGGGAATGACCCGTTTGACGATCGAGTAGGTGTCCTGGTTTTCGATGTGGAACGGCACGCCCCGGGCCGTCAGGTATTCCGGCAGCACGTGCTCCGGGAAGCCGGGCTGCTTCTGGTCGAGGTTCACGGCCACGAGCTCGAAGCGGATGGGGGCGCGCTGTTGCAGGTTCAGCAGGATGTCGAGCATCCCGTAGCTGTCCTTGCCGCCCGACATGCAGACCATGACCTTGTCGCCCTCTTCGATCATGTTGAAGTCGGCGATGGCCTGGCCGGCCAGCCGATGCAGGCGCTTGGAGAGCTTGTTGATTTCAAACTCCGCCTTGGCGCGGGCGGCCTCGTTTGTTGCGGTCGCGGCGTCATTCATGGTCACAGGCCCTTCTTGAGTGCGAACACCTCGCAGCCCACGGATTCGCAGTCGGGGTACACGTCGGGCTTTTCAGTCGACACGCGGGCCGCCTTGACATGGGGATGCGCGAGCATCAGCGCGAGCACGTCGTCGCACAAGGTTTCCTGCAGATGGACGTGGCCTTGCTGAACCCGCTGGGCGATGGAGCGGCGCATGAAGTCGTAGTCGACCACTTCTTCGAGATGGTCGTGCTTGGGGGTCGAATGCACGAGGGGGATGTACAGGTCGACATTGATCAGCACGCGTTGCTCACCCCGCTTCTCGTAATCGTGCACGCCGATGTTGATCCACACTTCATAGCGGCGCAGGAAGAGTCGCCGGCAGTCCATCAGGCTCGGGTGGCTCAGGAGGCTTTGCATGTCATTCTTTCGAGGGCGCCGCGTTCCTGGCGAGGAACATCACATCGCGGGTTTGAGGCTGCAGGTGCTGCTCCGCCGCCCGCGGCAAGCGTGGTGCGAGGGTGGCTGGAGATTGATCAGGAAGCAATTGTGGCGCAAACGCCCGCGCTGGGCGTCACCGTGGCCGCCTGGGGGGAGCGCGGTTCCTACAATGGCGCCATGCAATCCAATGAGTCCATGGGTGTGTCGGCGGTCCTCGCACGCCTGATCCACGAGGCCATCGCCCGCGCTGGGGGCTGGCTGCCGTTCGACCGCTTCATGGCCTTGGCGCTCTACGCGCCAAGACTAGGCTACTACGCGAATGACAGCCGCAAGTTCGGTCATCTGCCGCAGTCCGGCAGTGATTTCGTCACGGCACCGGAACTGTCGCCCCTGTTCGGCCAGGCGTTGGCGCGCCAGGTGACCGAGGCGCTGCTGGCCAGCGGCACCCACGAGGTGTGGGAATTCGGGGCCGGCTCCGGCGCGCTCGCCGAGCAACTGCTGGGTGCCCTGGGACCGGTGGTCGAGCGGTACACGATCGTGGATCTGTCCGGCAGCTTGCGGGACCGTCAGCGCGAGCGCCTTGCCCCTTTCGGCGACCGTGTCCGGTGGATCGATGCCCTGCCCGATGCGCTGGCGGGTGTCGTGGTGGGCAACGAAGTGCTCGACGCCATGCCGGTGCAATTGCTGCATTTCGACGGGGCCGGATGGCAGGAGCGTGGTGTCGTGAGCAACGGCACGGCCTTCGCATGGGCCGACCGCCCCACCGACCGCATGCCGCCGGGCGAGGGGCCGTTCGTGCCGGGCACCGTCACGGAAGTGCATCCGCAGGCCGAGGCCTTCATCGCCACGCTGGCCGAGCGCCTCGACCGGGGGGCCGTCTTCTTGCTGGACTACGGCTTTCCGGAGTCCGAGTACTACCACCCGCAGCGCGTGGGCGGCACGCTCATGTGCCACCGTGCCCACCGGGCGGACCCCGACCCGCTGGTGGACGTGGGCCAGAAAGACATCACCGCCCATGTGAACTTCACCGGCATTGCGCTGGCCGCACAGGACGCAGGGCTGGACGTCCTCGGATACACGTCTCAGGCGAATTTCCTGTTCAACTGCGGCATCCTCGACCTGATGAAGGACGGCGACTTGCGCACCAACCTGCCGGTGCAGACCCTGCTCAACGAGCATGAGATGGGGGAACTGTTCAAGGTGATCGGCTTTGCCCGGGGCTGCGACCCCGCCTTCACCGCGGCGCCCCTCGGCTTCGCCCGCGGCGACCGTTCCCACCGCCTGTGAGCGCCAGCCGATGATCCGCTGGCTGATCGGTGTGTTCATCGTGCTGCTGCTGTTCGGCAACTTTCACCGCTGGCTGGAGCGCATCGGGCTCGGGCGGCTGCCCGGGGACCTCCGGTTCCGCCTCTTCGGGCGGGCGTTTTTCCTGCCGCTTGCAAGCAGTGTGCTGATCTGCCTGGTGATCCTGCTGGTGGGCAAGCTGGTGTGATGATCAGCTGCGCCGGGCCGCCAGCAGGCTGACGACCGAGGCCTACGACTGCAGGTATGCCCCCACGGCCGCCTGACGGGCGTGCCGAATGGCATCTGCGATGGCGACGCCTTGGCGCCCCTGCGCCATGGCCTGTTCGGCCACCGCCGCCGTGTCGACCCCCCGTGCCGCTTCGAACGCGCCGAGCAGACGCTGGCGCTGCGGATAGGGTTGATGCTCGAGCCCCAGCCGGCCCCGAGCGTCGCATTCACAGGCCATCAGCACATGGGCGAAACGTTCGGGCCGGCGCCAGGCATCGCACCGGTCGAGCAGGCGCACGATGGCGCAGGCATCCAGCGAGCCGCTCCGGTGCACGTTGCCGTGCTCTCGGGCAACGGTGATCGCGGTTTCGCGGCATTCGGTCGGCACCCGCAGGCGTTCGCTCATCGCTTCAACGAGCTCCACGCTGCGCGCCTCGTGGGCGATGTGGCGGGGCCATTCCTCCGGCGGGGTGGTGCCCTTGCCGAGGTCGTGCCCCAGGCAGGCGTACCGCACTGCCAGCGGCGCGTCGAGCCTTGCGGCCACATCGAGCACCATCAAGAGGTGCACTCCCGAGTCGATCTCGGGGTGGTGCGCCTCGGGCTGCGGCACGCCCCACAGACGGTCCACCTCCGGCAGCAAACGCGCGAGCGCTCCGCACCGGCGCAAGACCTCGAACATCCGCGAAGGCCGCGCCTCCATCAACCCGCGCGCGAGCTCCTGCCACACGCGTTCGGCCACCAGCGCGTCCACCTCGCCGGCCTCGACCATGCGTTCCATCAAGGCCTCGGTTTCCGGGGCGACGGTGAAATCTTCAAAGCGCGCAGCGAACCGCGCCAGGCGCAGGATGCGCACCGGGTCCTCGGTGAATGCCGGAGAGACGTGGCGCAACACCCGTGCAGCGAGGTCACCCCGGCCGTTGTAGGGGTCGACGATCTGGCCGTCGTCGTCCTGCGCCATGGCGTTGATGGTGAGGTCACGGCGTTGAAGATCTTCTTCGAGTGTGACGGCAGGATTCGCGTGGAAGGTGAACCCATGGTAGCCCGGTGCCGTCTTGCGCTCGGTGCGGGCGAGGGCCACTTCTTCCCGCGTCTCCGGATGGAGGAACACGGGAAAATCCTTGCCGACAGGCAAGTAGCCCAGCGCGAGCAGATCTTGTGGTGAAGCGCCGACCATCACCCAGTCACGGTCGTTGACCGGCCGCCCGAGCAGGGCATCGCGCACCGATCCTCCCACGAGCCACTTTTTCATGTGCGTGCGGTGCGGTAGGGTTCCTCAAAAGCCAGGAAGTCGTGCTCGGCCCGCGCATCGGCGCACCATGCCGAAACGCTCCTCAGGGCCAGCACGCGGTCGACGTACCCCTTCACCGCGGCCTGGACCGGTGCGCCGTACGTCACCAGACGGGTCACGACCGGTGCGAAGAAGGCGTCGGCGATGGTGAAGTGGCCGAACAACATGGGGCCACCCGATTGCGCAAGCAGCTCCGACCACATCGTGTTGATGCGGTCCAGGTCGGCGCGCACGTCGGCGTGTTCGGCCAGCACCCGCGCGCCCACCTCGGCGAGGTTCGCCTCGATGTTCATGCCCCAGTGGCGGCGGAGCGCCGAAAAGCCGGAATGCATCTCCGCGCACACACTGCGGGCACGCGCACGCTGCCTGGGGTCGGCCGGCCACAGGTTCTTCTCGGGGAACCGCTCGGCCAGGTACTCGGCAATGGCAAGGCTGTCCCACACCGGGAATTCCCCATCGACCAGCACCGGCACGCGGCCCGTGGGGTTGTGCTTGAGGATCTCCGTCTTGAACACCGATCCGGCGTCGAACGAGTCGAAACGCAAGAGCACCTCCTCGAACGGGATGCCCGCTTCGGTCAGGAGCACCCATGGCCGCATGGACCAGGAGGAGTAGTTCTTGTTGCCGATGTAGAGCTTCATCGCGGGTTCTCTCCCTTGTGTGAATCAGATCAGCGTCCCGCCCCGCGCCGCCAGACATCGAGGCGCGCCACGCTGTCGCGGTGCGCCAGCAGCATCGGCATCACGGCTTCCAGCGCGGACGGGGTGATGCCGAGTTCGGCAAAGCCTGGCAGCGTGCCGGTGGCGATGTTGTCGACCCCGAGCGAATCGACGTTGTCGCGCGAAATCAGCGGTTCGCCAGGAAGGCATTCCATCACGAGCGCCTGCAGTTTCGCAAGCGCCGTGGGCAACCCGAATACCGGCCGAGGATGCCCGGACCATCGGCCCGCAAGCCGCACCAGGTCGGCGAGCGTGTAGATGTCGGGACCGGCCAGTTCGTAGACGCGGCCGATGGTTTCCCGTCGCTCCGCCGCAACGGCCAGGGCCTCGGCGACGTCACACACCCACACGGGTTGCAGCCGGCAGGAGGCGCCGGCCAGTGGCATCACGGGAAACACGGCCTGCAGCCGCGCGAACAGGTTCATGAACCGATCGTGCTCGCCGAAGATGACCGAGGGCCGCATCACGGTCACGTCGAGTCCCGATGCGGTGAGCACGGCCTCACCCGCGGCCTTGGTGCGTTGGTACATCGATGGCCCATTCAGGGCCGCACCGAGTGCGCTGACGTGCACGACCCGGCGTACCCCGGCGCGTGCGCAAGCGTCGACCAGACGCCGCGGCAGCTCCACATGCGTGTCTTGAAATTCGGCAGCCGAGCCATGCAGTCGGGCGATCAGGTTCACCACCACATCGCTGTCGGCCACGGTCCGGCGCAAGTCCTCGTCGCGATTGACGTCTGAGAGCGTCACGTCGACCGTCGGCAGGTGCTGCAGCGGCCGGCCGCGCTGCAGTTGGCGCGTGGGCACCTCGATGCGCGGGCCCGCGCCGCCGAAGCGGGTGACGAGCTGCTCGCAAAGGCTGCGGCCGACGAAACCTGTTCCACCGAGGACGACGATCTTGTTCACGGCAACTCCGCATCCGGGGCCGGCAGCCCCGCCTCACGTGGACCGATGGGACGGCCCAGCCGCGCCTTCAGCGATGGGGCCGTGGCGGCTTGGGAATCCTTCAGGAGCGCGGCATAGAAAGTGGCGTTCGACAGCACCTTCTTGACGTAGTCCCGCGTCTCGCTGAACGGCACGTTCTCGACCCAGATCGCCGGCTCCAGGCGCGGACCTTCGCGCCAGCGGCGCGGCCGGCTCGGGCCTGCGTTGTACGCGGCAGCGGCCATGGCCTGCGAGCCGCCCAAGTCGTCGAGCACGAGCTTGAGGTAGCTCGTGCCGAGCTTGAGGTTCACATCGCGGTCGGTGATCATGTCGGGCGTGAAGGGCATCCCGACCTTCTTGGCGGTCCAGCGCGCAGTGGCCGGCATCAGCTGCATCAGCCCGGCCGCGCCCACGCCGGAGCGGGCGTCCATGATGAAGCGCGATTCCTGGCGGATCAGGCCGTACACGTACGCCGGATCCAGGCCGATCTCCCGGCCGCGCGCCACCATCTCCCGGCGAAACGGCATGGGGAACCGCTGCGCCATGTCGATCTCCACCTTGGTGCGGTCGCTCGTGTTGATGCACCGGTCCCACAACTGGCGTTCGCAACCCACTTCGGCGGTGGCGCGCAGGGCGCGGTCGTCCATGCCTCGCAGCGTGAAGTTCCATTCGCGATTGGCTTCGCTGCGCAGTCCCGCCGCAATCAGCAGCAGCGCGCGGGCGATGCCGGGTTCGCGTGCGGCTGCTTCGCGTTCCGATGACGACACCGGCGCGGGGACTGGGGGCATCGGGATGGGCTGCCCGAGTTCCTCGGCCGCGAGCGAACCGTAGAAATGGTATTGGCCGGCAATGGACGCGAGCATCTCCTGGCTTTGCGCCGCCATCGCGGCGGGGTCGCTCGAATCCTTGGCGAGTGCCTGCAGCGCGCGCGCTTTCCAATAGACCCATGTGGGATCACGCTGGGCGGCAGGCTCCATCGCGTTGATGGCCTGCACCACCTGTTGCCAGCGCGGGCCGCTTTCATTGCGCAACGCGGCGCGGGCCTTCCAGGAGAGCGTGTCCTCGGCCCACACCAGGTCGCGGTCCGTCTTGGAGGCCATCAGCTCGGCCTGCTGGAAGTAGGCAGGAGCGCCCGACATGAGCCGCATGGCGGCCTGCTTGCCCACAGCGGACCAGGCCCAGGTGGCCTGTTCAGGCCGCAAGACTTCTTGCCAGGTTGTCTGGAGCAGGCTGGCGGCGGCATCGGGATCGGTGGCGCTCAGGCGCACCAGCGCGAGCGTCGCGAGCTCCTGGGTCGTGCGCTCGGCCGAGGGCTTTCTCTTCGCAAGGTAGCGTGCCGGGTTGTCGACAATGTCCGGCACTTCCGCGGCGTACGACGGGGCCACGAGTTGCACGGCCGACCGGGCGACGCGCGGCTTGTTCGCGTCCACCGCCGCGCGGGCACGGCGCCAGGCGTCACCGGCGCCGAATTGCTTGGCCTCGAAGAGGGTGGTGGCCAACAGCGTGCAGCCGTCGTCGGCCTCCTTCTGGGCGAACCAGGCGGTGCGGGCCGCGTCCCGCACGTCCTTGCCCGCCAGGTGGTCGGCGAGCAGTGCGTAGCAGACGACCTGGCGGTCGTCGTTCATCTTGAACCGGGGATAGTCGGCCGACAGCGCCGTCCAGTCGCGGCGGCGGCCCAACTCGAGCAGCCAGTCGTTGCGCAGGCGGTCCTCGACGTAAGTGCCGGGCCAGCGCTGGTAGAACGCCTCGATTTCATCGGCTTGCACGGTGTTGATGCGGCTGCTGAGTTCCCAGTAATCGACCCAAGGGGCCAGGGCTTGGCGCTCGCCCACGGCGGCGGCCCGCAACGCGGCCAGGCGCGCGCGATCGCCTTTGCGCCAGGCCTCGCGCGCTTCCAGGATGTTGCCTGTGCCATTGCCGTTCTGTGCCGCGGCCGAGGCCATGGGCAGCGCGAAGGCGGCTGCCACGGCCAGGCCCGCGATCGTGCGGCGCATCCAGGGCCGGTCATATACTCGATTGGAGTTCTTCAACGTGATTCTCATGGATTGGTCAATGGCGTCTCACAGCACGGCCCCGGAGCGAACTGCATTGCGCCAGCACCTGCTGGCCGAGCGTGAGCGATTTGTCTTGTCACCGCAGGCCGCAGATGCCGCCCGTGCGCTCGAAGACCGGTTGACCGAGGTGCTGGCCCAACTGGTGCCCGAATGCCTGGGGGTCTACTGGCCGGTGCGGTCTGAATTTAACGCAGCTCGCCCTTGGCGCGTCGACGAAGGGGGCAGGCCGGTGCCCCTGGCGTTACCCTTTGCACACCGCGAGCCGCCGTCGATGCGGTACCGGCTGTGGGATGGCACTGAACCGACCGAACGCGACGGCTGCGGCATTCTCACGGCCACCGGTGCCCCCGCCGTGCCGGACGTGGTGCTGGTGCCCTGCGTCGGCTTCACCGACGATGGCTACCGGCTCGGCTACGGCGGCGGCTTCTTCGACCGCTACCTGGCGACGCATCCGGACACCACCGCTGTCGGCGTGGCATGGTCCATCGGGCGCATCGCGCCCGACGCCTTTGAGCCGGCCGGCCACGACCGCGCGTTGATGCTGGTCGTCACCGAGGCCGGCGTGATCGGCTGACGGCCCGTTTCGGCGCCTTGGCGGCGCGCGCACGCAGCCCGGCCTCGAACGCCAGGCGGGCCCAGGGCAGCATCAGTGCAGGCGATTCCAGGGCCTCGGCGGGGGCCGTCCAATAGCTCACTGTCACGGCTTTGCTGCTTGCTTCATAGACGAATGGCCGGCAGCCCACCACCTCGAAGCGGGAGCGTGTGATGTCATCTGTCTTCAGGTACAGCTCATCGCCGATGCCGATGGCCATGAAGACTTCATCGATGTAAAAGCCGAAGCCACCGAACATGCGCCGCACGCGCACAGGGCCGAGGGAGGAAAGCAGTTCAATGCTGTGGAGGATGTGTTCGGGCAAGGGTACGGGCATGGGGAGAGTCTTGCACAATGCAGGTCTGACGGACACAGGATGGCCATGACACCGAAGGAACGCGACACCCTCCGCGAAAAACTCATCAAGGACCGCCAGGCGCTGCCCGACCGCCTTGAACGCGCCGTGCAGCTCCAGCAGGTGCTGCGCTCCTGGCTCGTCAGCCGCAAAGAGTCATCGATTGGAGCCTACTGGCCCATCAAGGGGGAGTTCGACCCGCTGCCGGCGCTGTTCCGCTGGAGCGAAGGCGGCCCCGAGGGCGCGCCCCGCCGCATCGGCCTCCCGGTGACCGACCGCGTCACCGAATCGCTGAAGTTCCACGTGTGGTTCCCGGGCTGCCCGATGGAACTGGACGCCCACGACATCCCGAAGCCCAAGGACACCGACGTCTTCCAGCCCGGCATCCTGCTGCTGCCCTGCGTGGGCTACGGGCCGGGCGGTGTGCGTCTCGGCTACGGCGGCGGGTTCTACGACCGGACACTCGCATCACTCCAACCCCGGCCCTTCACGGTGGGCGTCGGCTATGCACACGGCTTCCTGCCCCTTCTGCGAGCACGACCCGACGAAACCCCGCTGGACGTCATGATCACCGAAGAGGGCGTGGTGTGGGGCCCCCTACGGCGCTAGCGCGCCGGTCCCCCCGAGGGGGAGCCACGGGTCGCCCGGCGGAGCCGGGCTCGCGTGTGGCTTGATCTGCGGCTTCGCTGCGCTTGCCTGCCTGTCGCATGCGGTTCGGGGCGTTGCTCGCTTTGCTCGCTCGCCTCTCTGATCTGTGGCTCCGGCGGCTGTTGTGGCCATTGGGAGCGGTGGGTACCGGCGTTCGCCGGTATGACATGCGGGGGGCCGCAAACACAGGGGGCGCCCAAACACATGCGGGGGGCCGCAAACAAATGTCACCCCGGCGAAAGCCGGGGCCCACCGGGTCCAGTGAGCCAACGATGCAAAGCGAGCCGAGGCGAGCCAGCACGGCCGTGTCTCGTACGGTCACGGTGGAGCTGGAGACAGTGGTCGTGCGGGGGATTGGTAGCCGAAGCGCTTGAGCAAAATAGCGGGGAAGCTGGTGTTCACAGCGCCTCTTTGGATTACCTTTCTGGCGCGACAGAAAGGTAATTCGGCTGCCGGGCCGAGACCCGGCGCGGCCTCGCCAGAGAACAGGCGCCGCGCCAGGCGAAAGGTGCCTCAGAAGACCAGGTCAACAAATCACCACCCAAGGTGTTTGAAAAGCGCAATCGATGCACTGCTCTGATTCATGGTGTACAGGTGAACCCCCGGCGCACCACCCGCACGCAGCCGTTCGCACAGGTCGCTGACCACCTCGAGCCCGAAGGCCTTGATGGACTCCACGTCTTCGCCGTAGGACTGCAGCCGCAGCCGGATCCAGCGAGGGATTTCCGCGCCGGTGTTGTCGGCAAACCGGATCAACCCACTCGCATTGGTGATGGGCATGATGCCGGGCACCACCGGCACGTCGGCGCCCAGCTTGCGCGCTTCATCGATGAAGCGGAAATAGGCGTCGGCATTGAAGAAGAGTTGGGTGATGGCCGAATTGGCGCCGGCATGCACCTTGGCCGCATAGGCCTGAAGGTCCGCCTGTGGCGATTTGGCCTGTGGGTGGGTTTCCGGGTACGCGGCCACTTCGATGTGGAAATGGTCACCCGTCTCGGCACGGATGAACGCGATGAGGTCGCTCGCGTAACGGAATTCACCGAAGCTGCCATATCCGCTCGGCAGGTCACCGCGCAACGCGACGATGCGGCGGATGCCGGCGGCGCGGAACTGGGCGAGCGTCTCACGGATGGAATCCTGGCTGGCCCCCACGCAGGTGAAGTGGGGCACTCCCTCGACACCTTCGGAGAAGATGTCTTGCACCATGCTGAGCGTGCCCTTGTGCGTGGAGCCGCCCGCACCGGCCGTGACGGAGCAGAACGTGGGCTTGAGCGCGTACAGCTCGCGCCGGACCGCGGCGTACTTCGCCACGCCCTCGGGCGTCTTGGCAGGGAAGAATTCGAGGCTGATGGGGAAGGGGGTGCTTGGGGTCATCGTCGATCTCACTGCGGTTGGACCGCCTGGGCCCACACGAAGAATTCGGTGTTGCCGTTGCCGCCGGTGATGGGGCTCTGAAAGTACGCGTGCAACTGCAGGCTTTGCTGCCGGCACGCCTGCCGGATGCGGGTCTCGACTTCCTGGAACAGGGCTTTGTCGCGAACGATGCCGCCCTTGCCGATCTGGTGCGGCTGCAGCTCGAACTGCGGCTTGACGAGCAGCAGCAAGTGCCCGAGCGGCGCCAGGTAGTGCACGAGCGTGGGCAGCACATGCGTGCTCGAGATGAACGACAGGTCGCCCGTCACGAAGCCGAAGCTCTGGGGGGCGATGGCCGCGGCGAATGCCGTGCCGGCCACATCGCGTGCATTAATGCCCTCGAAGGCCTGCACGCGCGGGTCGGCGGCGAGCTGCGGATGCAGCTGGCCATGGCCCACGTCGATGCCCACCACCTTGGCTGCGCCACGCTGCAAGAGCGCGTCCGTGAACCCACCGGTGCTTTGCCCGGCATCCAGGCACACGAGGCCCGTGACGTCGATCCTGGTGTGCTCGAGGGCGCCTTCAAGCTTGAGGCCTCCGCGCGAGACGAACCTGAGTTCGGCCGTGTCGGTGACTTCCAGCCGGCAGTCCTCGGGCACGTCTTCTCCGGCCTTCTTGGGCACCGTCCAGCCTTTCGGCCCGAGCCAACGCACCGCGCCCCGCTCGATGAGCCGCTGGGCAGCCGAGCGGGTGGGGGCAAGGCCCTTCTGGAGAACGAGCTGGTCGATGCGCATGAAGGTGTTTCCGGATCAGTAGCGGTACGTGTCGGGCTTGTACGGGCCCTTCTTGTCGACGCCGATGTAGGTGGCCTGCTCGTCCGTGAGTTCCGTCAGCATCGCTCCGACCTTCTTCAGGTGCAGGCGGGCGACCTTCTCATCGAGGATCTTCGGCAGCACGTACACCTTGCCCACCTCGTAGGCCTCGGGGCGCGTGAAGAGCTCGATCTGCGCGATGGTCTGGTTCGCGAAGCTCGACGACATCACGAAGCTCGGGTGACCCGTGCCGCAGCCCAGGTTCACGAGGCGGCCCTTGGCGAGCAGGATGATCTTCTTGCCATCCGGGAATTTCACATGGTCGACTTGCGGCTTGATCTCTTCCCATTCGTACTTCTCGATCGAGGCGATGTCGATCTCGTTGTCGAAGTGGCCGATGTTGCAGACGATGGCCTGGTCTTTCATGGCGGCCATGTGGTCGTGCGTGATGATTCGCTTGTTGCCGGTGGTGGTGACGAAGATGTCGGCCTTGTCCGCGGCGTAGTCCATCGTGACGACCTTGTAGCCTTCCATGGCGGCCTGCAGGGCGTTGATGGGGTCGATCTCCGTGACCCACACCTGGGCGCTCAGTGCCCGGAGGGCCTGGGCCGAACCCTTGCCCACGTCGCCATAGCCTGCCACCACCGCCACCTTGCCGGCGATCATCACATCCGTGGCGCGCTTGATGCCGTCCACGAGCGATTCGCGGCAGCCGTACAGGTTGTCGAACTTGCTCTTCGTCACGCTGTCGTTCACGTTGAACGCGCGGAACAGCAGCGCGCCCTTGGCGCTCATCTCGTTCAGGCGGTGGACGCCGGTGGTGGTTTCCTCGGTCACGCCGATGATCTGGGCGCTCTTGCGGGTGTACCAGGTGGGATCGACCGCCAGTTTCGCCTTGATGGCGGCGAACAGGCAGGTTTCCTCTTCGCTGGTCGGGTTCGCGAGCACCGAGGGGTCTTTCTCCGCACGCTGGCCGAGGTGCATCAGCAGCGTCGCATCGCCGCCGTCGTCGAGGATCATGTTCGGGCCTTCGCCCTCGGCGCCTTTCGGGCCGAATTCGAAGATGCGATGGGTGAAGTCCCAGTACTCCGTGAGGGTCTCGCCCTTGTGCGCGAACACCGGCGTGCCCTCGGCCACCAGCGCAGCAGCGGCATGGTCCTGCGTCGAGAAGATGTTGCAAGAGGCCCAGCGAACTTGGGCGCCCAGGGCCTGAAGCGTCTCGACCAGCACGGCCGTCTGGATCGTCATGTGCAGGCTGCCGGTGATGCGAGCGCCCTTGAGCGGCTGGGCCTTGGCGAATTCCTCGCGGATTGCCATCAGTCCGGGCATTTCGGTTTCAGCGATGCGAATTTCCTTGCGGCCCCAGCTGGCGAGCGAGAGGTCGGCGATCGCGTGGTCGGTGGCGGTTTTGAGAACGGCGTTCATGGACAGGCTCCTGATGTTGGGAACCCGCACGCGCGTCAAGGAGGGAGGAAGGCTGTCGGCTCACTCACCCATGGACACGATGGACGTGCGGGTGAGCGCGGTTGCAGTTCAAGGTTCCGAGCCTGGGGCGCCATGGGGGCGGCCTTGCAACGCTCCTCGGAAGGTGTTGGCATTGTAGTGCCAGCCGGGATCATTCGGGCGAGGAAATGCAAGGGGTCATGCTTGTCATGCTCGCAGGGCCGAAGATCGTGGCGAACGCCACATCCTTGGCGTCGCGCCCCATCGTGATGCGTATCAATTCCTTCACCGGGGACATCCGAGTGGCGTCGAAGAGCACCCAGCGACCGCCCAGCCACGCTTCAAACACCGCGTGGAAGTCGGGCGGCGGTTCCTTGAACGGCGCATAACCCACGACCACCCGGGCCGGAATGTTCAATGCGCGGCAAAAGGTGACGCCCAGGTGGGCGAAATCTCGGCAGACCCCCACGCGTTGCAGGAACACGTCGCCCGCGGTCGTGGTGTTGACCGTGGTGCCGACCTGATACTCGATGTTGTCGAAGAGCCAGTCACTGATGGCCTGCACCCGGGCAAAGCCGGGCGGATGGTCGCCAAAAAGTCTTTGTGCCGTGCGACTGAGCAAGTCCGACTCGCAATACCGGGTCGGCATCAGGTTGTGCAGGATATCGTCCGGCAATTCGGCGATGGGCGATTCGGTTGCCTTGGAGGCATCAGGATCGGGCTGCCGGTGCACTTCGGCGCGATAGCGCACCGTCAAGGGCCCGGCGCGCGCATGCAGCCGCAAAAACCGATGATGAAGGTTCGGGTCTTCGAAGATGTGGGGGGGCAGGGGCGGGTCGATCTCCAGCGACTCGGAGATCAGCTGCTGCCCCATTCCATCGATCGCATGGATCTGGAAGAGGAAATCACATTCGCCGGTCAGGTCGTAAGCGAGTTCGCAGTCGATGTCGAAACGCTTGCCCGAGGGCGCGTCACCGCTGGGGGCGGCGCGGGAATCGGGTGATGTTCGACGGGACTGGGCGTCCAGGACGAGGGGCGGCATGGCGGGCCTTTCCGTTCGAGGGCAAGACACACCATTGGACATGCCCCTTCCTTGCCCGTCCATCGGGCCGCATCGCGGCCACCGGTAGGACAACGGCGGGGCGGCGCGGCGTCAGGCGGCGAGCCGCTCGATCTCGTCGAACAGACGCGAGACGTCGAGGGGTTTCGTCAGGTACACATCGAAGCCGGCGGCCCGGGCGCGCTCCACGTCGCTGTCCATCGCATTGGCGCTGAGCCCGATCAGCGGGAGCGCCGTGGTGCGGGGGTCGGCGCGCAGGCGGCGGCAGAGCTCCAGGCCGTCGATGCCCGGCAAGTCGATGTCGACGATGGCGAGCGCTGGCGGGTTGGCGACGGCCATCGCGAAGCCGCTCAGGCCGTCGGTGGCGACCTGGAGCACGTTGCCCGTGCGCAACCCGATCACATGGCGGAGCAACTCCACATTCGACGGGTTGTCTTCCACATAGAGGAGACGTCGGTGTTCCCGGGGTGCCGGCGTTTGCGGCGCAGAGAGCGCGATGGGCGGCAGCACGGTGGCGGGCCAGCCCGGCGGCGCTTCGGCAGCAGGCAGCTCGAAACTGAACGTGGAGCCCTTGCCCTCTTCCGAAAGCACGTCGATCCGGCCGTCCATCAGTTCAATGAGCCGGCGCGTGATCACCAGGCCGATGCCGGTGCCTTGAATGGCGTCGCCCGCCCCCTCGAACCGTATGAACGGTTCGTAGAGGTGCGACAACTGCTCGGCGCTCATGCCGCGGCCCGTGTCAGTGACACGCACACGCACCCGCCCGGCAGCGGCGGTTTCCATGTCGATGGTGACGTGTCCACCCTCGCGGTTGTATTTCACCGCATTGGACAGCAGGTTGTTGAGCACCTGCTTGAGTCGCTTGCGGTCGGCCGTGACCCAGCTGCGGCCGTCGGCGGGGCACAGATCGATGAGCCGCACCTCCTTGGCTGCCGCCTGCGTGCTGACGAGCGTGACCGACTCGGCAATGGCCTCACAGAGGTTCAATGTTTCCAGCGATGTGCTCATCGCCCCCGCTTCGATGCGCGAGAGGTCCAGCACCTCGTTGATCAGTTCCAGCAGATGCCAGCCGGCCATCTCGATCTGTTTGACCTTCTGGGCGTCCGGTTCGGCCATCGGGCTGGACGACAGCTGAAGCAGCTGCGAAAAGCCCAGGATGGCGTTGAGCGGTGTGCGCAACTCGTGGCTCATGCGCGAAAGGAAATCGGATTTCGCGTGGCTGGCCTGTTCCGCCAGTTCCTTGGCCTGCTGCAGCTCGGCCGTGCGTTCGCTCACGCGCCGCTCCAGGCCTTCATTGGCAAGCCGCAGGGCCTGCTCGGCCAGGACGTGGCGCGTGACATCGGTGAAGGACGTCACTGCGGCATACGGCACAGGCTCCGCCTGCCGGAACAGCGGCGACGCATTGACGGACAACCACACCGATGAGCCATCCGGACGGAAGAGTCGGCAGAGGTGGTTGCGCACCGGTTTGCCGGTCACCAGTGCATGGTGCGTCGCCTGTTCATCGGGTGGGAGGTCACTGCCGTCGGGTCTGAGCAGGCGCAGTTCCTTGGGCATGCCTTTCTGCTCGCACGGTTGCAGCGACGAGGCGCGGTACATCGCCACGGCGGCGTCGTTGCGGTCCAGCACCTGGCGGGTCTTTGCATCCGTGACCACCAGCCCTTCTGTCAGGGTTTCGATCACCGAGCGCAGATAGGACTCCCGTTCGTGAACGGCCTGCGCCATGCGCTTGAAGGCATCGCCCACCCGTCGCACTTCAAGCACCGGGCTGTCCGGGACAGCCGGGCCGGCCTTGCCGAGGGCGAGATCCTGGCTGGCCTGGGCGAGGCGTCGCAAACCTTTGGTCAGCCACGACATGCACACTGCAAGCAACGCTGTGCCGATCGCCAGAACAAGGGCGCCGATCAGGAGCACGTTGCGCGCCATGGTGTCGCGGGCCTCGTTGACCGCCCCCGTCGGGATGCCGAACCGCAATTGCCCGACGTCTTCATCCTCCATCGCCAGCGGCATCACCACATCGAGCGCGGGCCGGCTGGAGGGCAGTGCGCCGCCGGCGGCCACCTCGATGCCCCGGCCGTCGACGACCCGCAGGTAGGCGAGCCCACGGCGGGACACGCTTTCCTTGACCACGGCGTTCAGCGTGGCGTAGTCCTGGGTGGCCAGCAAGGGGGAAATGGCGGCGTTCAGGAGCGGCCGGAGCAGTTCGGCCTCCGAATCGAACTGGCGCAGCATCGCCCTCGTGACGAGGTTGTTGGCGTTCCAGAGCAGCAGCCCCAGCATGACCACGAAGATGGTCACGCTTCCCACAATCAATTGCGCGCGCAGTGTACGGAACAAGATGGTCGGACGAAGCGTCTTGGAATGACCTTGATGGCGTGGCGCGATTGTGCCGCAGTGTCGTTCCGCATGGCCAACTTTGTCTGGCCGATTTACCCGTGCCGAGGGGTCATGGTGATGCGGCCTTGGTGTTCGGTTCCGAGACGAAGCCAATGCGGTTCAGGCCGGCGGCCTGCACAATGCCGATGAGTTCGACCACGCGGCCGTAAGGCACCGCCTGATCGGCGCGCAATTGCACTTCGGTTTGGGGGTTCTTGCGCGCTGCCTGTTCGACCTGCGCCTTGAAGTCTGGCGCCGGAACGGCGCGATCGCCGACGAACACCTGGCCCCGGGCATCCATGGAGACGGCGAGGAACTCCGGTACGTCGGCCTGCGATGTGCCGTCGGCCTTGGGCAGGTCGAGCTTGAGACTGCTCGTCATCAGTGGTGCGGTGATCATGAAGATCACGAGCAGCACCAGCATGACATCGATCAGCGGCGTCATGTTGATGTCACTCAGCGGCGTGGGCCGGGGGGTGCGTTCCAGGCGTCCGAAGGCCATCGCCAGGCTCCTATGCCAATGCCGTGTCCGACACCATTTCGCGCAGGTCGTGCGCAAACCCTTCCAGGTCGGCTTCGCAGCTGCCGATCTGCTTGCCGAACACGTTGTAGGCGAGCACGGCCGGGATGGCGACCGCAAGTCCGGCGGCCGTCATCACGAGGGCCTCGCCCACCGGGCCCGACACCCGATCGATCGTGATTGTGCCGCTGAGCGCGATGCTGCCGAGCGCATGGTAAATGCCCCACACGGTTCCGAACAGCCCGATGAACGGCGCCGTGCTGCCAACGGACGCCAGCACCACCTGCCCGAACTGAAGCTGCGCGAGCACACGATGGAGAGCATCACGAAGGCGGCGCGTGAGCTGCGATTCGATCATGCCGTGGGCGGCGAGCGTCTCCGCGGGAGGCCTGGCCATGGCGGCTTCGAGGAGCGGTGCCAGCGTGCGTTCGCGGTCCAGCTTGACCAGCCGCTCGCGCCCCGAATCCAGCGACGCGGCGCCCCAGAACGCAGGGACAGCGCGGCCGATGTCGTTGCGCACGCGCGCGAGCAACCATGCCTTCCAGAAAATGAGCACCCACGCGCTCACCGACATGACGAGCAGCAGCAGCGCGACAGCTCGCGTGACGGCGTCACCCTGCTGCCAGAATTGCCAGGTGCCGCTCATGCGGGCGCGTCAGGCAATGCCCAGCACGTCGTTCATGTCGAACAGCCCGGCGCCCGAGCCGGCGAGGAAACGCGCGGCACGCAGGCTGCCTTGCGCGTAAGTGGCGCGGCTGCTGCTTTTGTGGGTGATTTCGATGCGCTCGCCGGTGCCCGCAAAGAGCACGGTGTGGTCGCCGATGATGTCGCCGCCGCGCACGGTGGCAAAGCCGATGGTGGATGGGTCGCGCTCACCGGTGATGCCTTCGCGCCCGTAAACCGCGCAGGTCTTCAGGTCGCGGCCGAGGGCGTTCGCGACCACTTCACCCATCTTGAGCGCCGTGCCGCTGGGCGCATCCACCTTGTGGCGGTGGTGGGCCTCGATGACCTCGATGTCATAGCCCTGGTTCAGCGCACGTGCAGCCGTGTCCAGAAGCTTGAGCACGACATTGACCCCGACGCTCATGTTGGGCGCCATCATGATGCCGATGTGGCGCGCGTGTTCGGCGATTTCGGCCTTTTGCTCATCGCTGAAGCCGGTGGTGCCGATCACGACGGCCACACCCAGCTCGCGGCAGGCGGCCAGATGGGCCATGGTGCCTTCGGGGCGGGTGAAGTCGATCAGCACCCGGGCGCCTGTGAGCGCGGTGCGCACGTCGGCAGTGATGGCCACGCCGCTCTCGCGACCCAGGAATGCCGAGGCATCCTGGCCCAGGGCCGGGCTGGTGGGAACGTCGAGCGCGCCTGCAAGCTGGCAGTCATCTGCGTTGACGACGGCTTCGATGAGCATGCGGCCCATGCGGCCGGATGAACCCGCAATGGCGATTTTCAATGGAGAGGTCATGTGGGTTCCAGCGGCGGGTAAGCGCGCACGGCCCCCTCCGGGGCCGATGCGGCAGGGGCGGTTTTCGGGGGCACCGGCAGTTCCTTGATTTCCTCGGGAGTCAAAGCCAGCGACGGCACCTTGCGGGGTTTCTTTTCGGTGTCGATGGAGGCGACGAACTCACGTTCGGCAGGAAGGGCTTCGGCACCTTCGATGCTTTTGAGGGTGTCGCCGTCGAAGCGCACGACGACCTGCCGCTGCTGTGGATCGGTGCCTTGACGGCGGATCGTGAAGACGTAGTCCCAGCGTTCGGCATGGAATGCGTCGGACAGGAGCGGTGAGCCGAGGATGTCGCGCACTTGGTCGCGGTTCATGCCGAGCTTCACGTGGGCCACCTGTTCCTTGGTGAGCACGTTGCCCTGGACGACTTCAATGCGGTAGGGCGTGATGAGACCCAGGAACGTGTTGTCGGTGGACAGCAGCGAACTGCACCCACCGAGGCCCATCGAGGCCAGCGCGAGGAGCAGGGGCGCCGACACCCGGAGACGCTGGACACGGTAACGGAAAGAGCGCATGGTGATGAGCAACGAGAGATTGCAACCTCGATATGATTGAACGATTCTAGCGGCAGGCCTCGGCTGGTCTGCTGCACGCACCCGCGCAAATCCCCCGGCCTGCCGGGGTATGGGAAACTCACCTGCTGTAAAGACGTCGAAGTTCCACCATGTCCAACGCCGAAGAACTCAAGAGCAGTGGCCTGAAGGCCACGTTGCCCCGCATCAAGATCCTGGAAGTGTTCCAGAACACCACCCAGCGACACATGACGGCCGAAGATGTGTTCAAGGCGCTTCTCCAGGAAGGCGCCGACATCGGGCTGGCCACGGTCTACCGGGTGTTGATGCAGTTCGAACAGGCCGGGTTGCTGTCGCGCAACCATTTCGAATCGGGCAAGGCGGTCTTCGAACTCAACGAAGGCAAGCACCATGACCACCTCGTGTGCGTGACCTGCGGTCGCGTGGAGGAGTTCTATGACGCCGAAATCGAGAAACGCCAGCACAGCGTCGCACACAGTCGCGGGTTCGAGCTGCAGGACCACGCGCTGGCGCTGTATGCCGTGTGCACCAAGAAAAACTGCGAACACAAGACGAAGTGATGCCACAGTGCAGTGAAACACTGCACTCATGCCGAGGCACTCTCAGCCGGCTTTTTGCATGGCCTTCTGGTGCCGCTCGATGAATTCCCGGTAGGTGTCGATGCCGCGCAGCTGCAAGATGGTGCTGCGCACGGCCGCTTCGACCAGCACCGCGAGGTTGCGGCCCGCGTCCACGGCGATGACCACCTTGCGCACCGGCACGTTCAAGATGTCCTCGTTGAGTGGCTCGTAGGGCAGACGCTCGAAATCACGCTCGAGCGTTTCCTTGCGAACCAGGTGCACGATGAGCTTGAGTCGCATCTTGCGGCGAACGGCTGTCTCTCCGAAGATCGATTTGATGTCGAGCAGGCCGATGCCGCGCACTTCCAGCAGATTGAGCAGCAGCTCGGGGCAGCGGCCCTCGATGGCCGTCTGCGAGATGCGGTACAGGTCCACCGCATCGTCGGCGACGAGGCCATGGCCCCGTGAAATGAGTTCGAGCCCCAGCTCGCTCTTGCCGAGGCCCGACTCTCCCGTGAGCATCACCCCCACGCCGAGGATGTCCATGAACACACCGTGGCGCGTGGTGCGTTCGGCGAACAACTGGCTCAGATAGCCTCGCATCACGTCGATCACGTGGCCGGCGGATTCATCGGTGACGAACAGCGGAATGTCGGCTCGGTCGCACAGGGCCACGAGGCGATCCGGTGGCGATTGGGCGTCGGCGACGATCACCACCGGCGGCTCCAGCGTGACGATCCGCTGGATGCGGCGCTCCTGGTCTTCGAGAGAGGAGTCCTGCAGGTAGGCGACTTCGCGGCGCCCCACCAGCTGCACCCGGTACGGATGGATGTAGTTCAGGTAGCCCACCAGGTCGGCGGCCGATTGCGCGCTGCGCACGGCGGCTTCATCGAATCGGCGTTCGGGGTGGGCGTGACCAGCGATCCACTCCCAACGCAAGGCGGGGCGGTGCTCTTCGAACAGCGCCTCGGCGCTGATGACGGATGGTTTCACGCGCTGAGGAGGTTGTCGAACACGGTCAGGCGACCGATTTGAGCGGTTCCCAGTTCGAGATCAACTCGTGGACCTTCGCTGCGTTGTCTTCGGTCTTGAGGCGTTCGCGCAGTTCGCGGTCACCGAGCATCTCGGCGATTTCGGAAAGGATTTCCAGGTGACGTTGGGTGGCAGCTTCGGGCACCATCAGGAAGATGAGCAGGCTGACCGGTTCATCGTCCGGGGCGTCGAACGGAATGGCCTGCTGCACGCGCACCACTGCAGCGAGCGGGTTTTTCAGGCCTTTGATGCGGCCGTGCGGAATGGCCACGCCATGGCCCAGGCCGGTGGAACCGAGGCGTTCCCGTGCAAAAAGATTGTCCGTCACCGTAGCACGCGCGATGGCGTGCTGGTTTTCGAACAGCAGGCCGGCGTGCTCGAATGCGCGCTTTTTGCTGGTGGCATCCACATCCACCAGCACATTGCTGGGCGGCAAGATCGCGGCAAGTCGGTTCATCTGCGGATCACAGTTTGCCCAAATCGGGCCGGGGTCTGTAGGTGACAGTTCCCAAATTCTACGAGCCTGCTGGCGGCAGGCGCTACGCACGGAGATGGATCAGAAGTGAAATTGTGCACTTTTGTTGTTGTGCAGCAGCACTTGAACACATGTTTGCATCTGCGTGTCATCACTGCGTAAATAAAAAGCGGCCCGAAAGGGCCGCCTGCACGAGTGAATGGCCTCAGGCCGTCGCGTCGATGCGCTTGCCGGCCACATGGTGGTGGTCTTGCAGCTTGTCCTTGTGTCGGCAAACTTGCCGATCGAGTTTGTCCATCAATTGATCGATGGCGGCGTACAGGTCCTCGTGGCTGTGTTCGACGAAGATGTCCTTGCCTTTCACATGGACGGTGACCTCGGCCTTCTGCCTGCGTTCCTTTTCCTTGTTCTTCTCCACGGAGAGCAACACGGTGATGTCGACGACCTGGTCAAAATGGCGGGTGACCCTGTCCAGCTTGGTGAGCACATACTCACGCAGGGCTGGCGTGACGTCGAGGTGGTGGCCGCTGATCGTCAAGTTCATGAAGACTCCTTTCGCAGGGGGTGAGGAAACCGGAACGAGAAACGCGAAACGCAAGGCAAGCGTGGACCAGGAAGTGGAAGCGGAAACGAGAAGGTGACCAGTGAGGGGAGGTGGGATTCCAGATGAAAGGAAGCGGCGTGTGGAGCGCGGGAAGCCCGGAGTCGTTGAAATCAGTGTGCGCCGGATTCGGCCTTGTGACAAGGCTGTGATTCAAATGAAAACACGTGTGGACGGCAGGGTGTTCGCGGAGTGTGGAAAAGGGGCGCTTTGCGAGAGATCAACGCCCCCTTAGGGATAAATCAGAGGGCGGACTGCATGGGGTCTGGGCCAGAAGGCCGGGCCGATGACATAATTTCGCCCGACTCAACACTTGGAACCCGACGTGGACAGCCCTCACTCTTGCTGACCGTCCGCTCCGACACCCATCGGCGAGGCTGAAAGCCCCGATGCGGCCCGGAGTGAGACGGTCTCGCCCCGCCCTCATTTCCTGGCGCCCGATGCACGAGACATCGGGGAACCCGTTGGAGCCCTTGCATGCTGAATGTGTTCACGCTGGCCAATGGCCGGTTGTTTCAAGAAGAGATCGAGCGCCTGGAGGCGCTGGCCGACGTGTACCCGGTCTGGGTCGATCTGGAAGACCCCACGCCCGATGAAATCGGTTGGATCGAACACCGCTTCGGCCTGACCATTCCCCAAGACATCGTCGACGACGACCTCGAGGAATCCGCCCGCTTCTACGAGGAGGACAACGGTGAGCTGCACATCCGCTCGGACTTCCTGATCGACGATGATGAAACGGCCCGCAACGTGCGGGTGGCCTTCATCCTGCACAACAACGTGCTGTTTTCGATCCATGGAGAAGACCTCCCGGTCTTTCGCCTGCTGCGCCTGCGTGCGCGCCGCATCCCCGCCTTGATCGAGGATGCGAAGGACGTGCTCCTCAAGCTGTTCGACGCCGACGCCGAGTACAGCGCCGACGCCCTCGAAGGCATCTACGACAACCTCGAGAAGGTCAGTGCCCGTGTGCTCAAGCAGGACGTGGGAGACCAGGCCGCCGGCGAGGCGCTGGCCGCCATCGCCCGCGAAGAGGACTTGAACGGGCGCATCCGCCGCAACGTGATGGACACGCGGCGCGCCATCAGTTTCATGATGCGCAGCCGCATGCTCAATGCCGAGCAGTTCGAGGAGGCGCGGCAGATCCTGCGGGACATCGATTCGCTCGACAGCCACACGGCGTTCCTGTTCGACAAGATCAACTTCCTGCTGGATGCAACGGTCGGCTTCATCAACATCAATCAGAACAAGATCATCAAGATCTTCTCTGTGGCGAGCGTGGCACTGTTGCCGCCCACGCTGATCGCGAGCATCTACGGCATGAACTTCAAGCTCATGCCCGAACTCGAGTGGCGCTTCGGCTACCCGCTGGCCATCGGGCTGATGCTGTTGAGCATCGTGTCGCCCTTCTGGTATTTCCGGCGCAAGGGCTGGCTCAAGTGATGCTCTCCGACCTCAGGTCGGTCGAGGCCGTATCGAAGCCGCCATTGCGCGGGTGCCATTGCGCCGGTGCCATTGCGCCGGTAATGAGGGCTGATCTGCCCAGAAAGAAAAATGCCGCACAGCGCCCCGGGAGGAAGTAGGAGGGAGGAGGGAAGGAAACCTCGCGGGATTGCAATCGGTGAGACCGAACGGCTGTGCAGCAGAAAAACCGGGTGGTGGCGCTCGGCGCCACGCAAACCGCTGCGTTCGATGCAATGTGATTGGCCGAGTTCCGTCAAATGGCAACGAATTGCACTCGGTTGCACTCCGGCCCCTATGGCGCCTGCAGCAGTTCTTCGATGCTCTGAAGAAATGCGGGATCCTGCGGGCGGGTCGTCGACCCGTAGCTTCGGACCGTCTTGCCGTCGCGGGCGATCACATATTTGTGGAAATTCCACTTCGGTGACACGCCGGTGCGTTCGCGCAGGTCTGCGAACAAGGGGTTGATCTGATCCCCAGCCGAGGCGGCCACCCGGCTCTTGATGAACATGGGGAACTGAACCCCAAAGGTGTTTTCGCAGAACTCCGCGATCTCCTTGTTGGAGCCGGGCTCCTGGCTGCCGAAGTCGTTGGACGGGAATCCGAGCACCACGAGGCCCTGGGGTCCGTAGCGCCGGTTCAGCGCTTCGAGGTCCTTGTATTGCGCGGTGAAGCCGCAAAAGCTCGCGGTATTCACCACCACGACCACCTTGCCGGCATATTGGCAAAGGTCCTGCGGCTTTTCATCCTGAAGGCGAGGGAATTTGCGATCGAGCAGGGCCGGGCAGGCAGCCAGGGCCGCGCAGGGTCCCAACAGCACGAACCACAGCAAGAACCGGGAAACGAAGTTGCAGTGCATTGAAGCCTCCGGCAGAGCAAGCATTCCCATAGCATGCCACTTCGCGTCAAAGCGCTGTGGCCGTACCCGTACGGTGCCGATGTCCTTGGCATGCTGGGGTACCGATCGAACTGTCACGAGGCGCCGTCTAGAATGGGAAACCCTCACATTGGGCTGAAACATGCTGTATCCGGAACTCTTCAAACAACTCGAAGCCGTCCGCTGGAACATGGACACGGACATCCCCTGGGATCAGTTCGACGGCGGCCAGCTCACGGAAGAGCAGGCCCAGACCATCAAGATGAACGCCATCACGGAATGGGCGGCGCTGCCGGCCACCGAGATGTTCCTGCGCGACAACCGCGACGACAGCGACTTCTCCGCCTTCATGAGCGTATGGTTCTTCGAGGAACAGAAGCACTCTCTGGTGCTGATCGAATACCTGCGCCGCTTCCGGCCCGACCTCGTGCCAACCGAGGCTGAACTGCATGAAGTTCGCTTCGAGTTCGACCCGGCACCGGCCCTCGAGACGTTGATGCTGCATTTTTGCGGCGAGATTCGCCTCAATCACTGGTACCGTCGCGCCGCCGAATGGCATACCGAGCCGGTCATCAAGGCCATCTACGAAACGCTGGCCCGCGACGAGGCGCGCCATGGAGGCGCCTACCTGCGCTACATGAAGCGTGCGATGCAGAAGTTCGGCGACGAGGCCCGCGCCGCGTTCGCGAAGGTCGGTGTGCTCATGGCCAGCGCCCGCCGCACCGCGCAGGCTCTGCACCCCACGAACTTGCACGTCAACGAGAAGCTCTTTCCGCGGGACACGATCCAGAGCCGCCTGCCGAACCCGCAATGGCTCGAGCAATGGCTGGACAAGCAGATCCAGTTCGACGCCGTGTGGGAAACCAAGGTCGTCGATCGCATCCTGCACAACATGAGCCTGCTGCTCGAACGCAGCTTTGCGAGCGTCCAGGAGCTCAACCGTTACCGCAAGGAAGTGATGGCCGCGGCAGCGAAGGGCCGCCCGGGCGGTGCCGATCCGTTGCCGGCCTGACGTGTCCAGCTTCCTCGACAAGCTCTGCACTGCAGCCGATGTGCCCGCACGGGTTGCGGCGCTGCCGAAGCCGGTCGTGTTCACGAACGGTGTGTTCGACATCCTCCATCGAGGCCATGTCAGCTACCTCGCGCAAGCCCGCGCACTGGGAGCCAGCCTCGTGGTGGGGCTCAACAGCGATCATTCGGCGCGTCAGCTCGGCAAGGGTCCTGATCGTCCCCTGAACGGCGAGGCCGATCGTGCGTGCGTGCTGGCGGCGCTCGAAAGCGTGAGCCTCGTCGTGCTGTTCGATGAGCGCACGCCGGTGGAACTGCTCAAGCGGGTGCGCCCGGAGCTTTACGTGAAAGGCGGCGACTACGACATCGAGTCGCTCGAAGAAACCCGCTGGGTTCGCAGCTGGGGAGGTGATGCCCGGGCGCTGTCGTTCGTGGATGGTTATTCCACCACGTCACTCGTCACGCGCATTCGGGGCTGACGCTGCCGGGTTCGCCGTTTCCGGCGGGCCTTGGCGGCCGTTCAAGACTTCGGCGACGGCGCTGCAGAGGACACCGGCCACCGCGCCGGTCAGATGGGCGATGGGCGCGACGGGGATGTCCCAGTGAGGTGACGTCTGCACGGCGGCAGCCCAGGGGGTCTCCGAAAGCACCTTGGCGCAAAGCAACGCCAGGACGGCGACACCCACTGCCCGCTGGCGACCTTGTCCCGACACTGCCAGGAACAGCGCGGCGGCACCGGCGCCGGCGTGCAGAAGGCCGGACAAGCCGCCGTAGTGGTGCAGGGCAGGCATGGTCAGCAAACCGAGGTGCGTGATCGGCCAGGCCGCGGCCCACGCGAGCGCTGTGCGGCATGGCACCTCGCCGAACATGCCGAACAAGGCCAGCAGCCCAGTGGCAAACAGGTTGGCTGCGAAATGGGTTGGGCTCAGGTGCACGAAGGCGCCTGTCCACCAGCGCCACGGTTCGCTGAGCCAGAGGGCGGGCTGCCAGTCGACGGCGGTGGGTGTGACGATGAGGTGCACAAGCACGGCTCCGGCGGCCATCAGCGCGGCAAGCGCAGCCCAGGCCATGCCGGGCGCATGCGGATCGATGCGCATCAGGCCGTCGGGAACACGGCGGCCCACAGCCTCAGCACCGCATCGCGTTCGGCGGCAAGGAGCCCGGGCTCGAACTGCGTGGGTTTTTCGTCGAGCCGGGCCCGGTGTTGTGCGCGGCGAAGTTCGCGATAGGCGTTGGCCGCGTTGCCGCCCACGCCAGCCGGCAGCAACCCGGCCGCTTCGGCGCGCTGCAGCAGTGCGATGTTGCCTACGTTGTCCTGCAGTTCGGGGTGGCTGGCGCTTTCGGCCAGCACCAGCACCTGTACCGCGAATTCGACGTCCATCATGCCGCCCGGGCTGTGCTTGATGTCGAAGAGATCGGGCTTGACCGGGTGCGCGGCGCGCACGCGCTCGCGCATGGCGGCCACCTCGGCGCGCAGGGCGGCAGGGTCCCGCGGGGCGCACAGGACGGCGCGGCGCACCGCCTCGAACCCCGGGGCGAGCGACGTGTCGCCGGCGCACAAGCGTGCGCGGGTGACGGCCTGATGTTCCCAGGTCCATGCGGTGTTGCTGCCGCGGCCGATCTGGTAATTCTCGAAGGAGTGCAGCGAGGTGACGAGCAGCCCCGAATTGCCGTTCGGCCGCAGTGCGGTGTCGATGTCGAACAGTTCGCCGGCGGCCGTGCGGGTGGTGAGCCAGCTGATCAGCTTGCGCACGAACGCGGTGTAGATCTCGGGGACGCGGTCGCGATCAGGTTCGTCGGCATCGTCGAACAGGAAGACGACGTCCAGGTCGCTGCCGTAGCCCAGTTCCTTGCCGCCGAGCTTGCCGTACGCAATGATCGCGAAGACCGGATGGTCTCGGTGGCGCTGGCGCAAGTGGCTCCACGCCCATTGCACGGTGCACTGCAGCGTCGCGTCGGCCAGGGCGGAAAGGTCATCGGCCACCTGTTCGACCGTGATGTGGCCTTCCACGTCGCGTACCAGCGTGCGGAACACTTCGGCATGGTGCGCGCGGCGCAGCGTGTCGAGCAGCGATTCTTCGTCCGCCTGGTTGAAGCGGGCCCATGCCATGTGGCGAGCTTCGAGGTCGGCGATGTAGCTGTCGCGATCGAAGCGGCCGTGCAGCAGCCGTTCATCGGCCAGCTCGTCGATCACGCCGGGATGGCGCATCAGGAATTGCGCGGACCAGCGGGCAAGGCCCAGCAGGCGCAGCAGCCGCATCTGCACTTCGGGACGCTCCACCAGGAGCGCGAGATAGTTTTCGCGGCGCAGAAGCGGTTCGATCCAGTCGATGAAGCGAACGGCAGCCTCGATGTTGCACGTGCCAGCCTTGACGGCCTGGGCCGCGCGTGCGACGAGCCGGGCGAGCCGCTGTTTGCTCTCGTCGCGCAGCATGCGCAGGCGCGGGTGATCGATCCAGGGCCGCACCCGCTCAGCCAGGGGTTGCGGGAGCTGCTCGATGAAGTCGTCGCTGTCGATCGGTGGCGGGGCCGCTCGGCAGCTGCGGCAGCCGTTCGCGGATGCCGCAGGGGATGGCGCCTGGCCGTCGTGAAGCAGCGCGTCGAATTCCGTGGCGACGAATTCGCGCGTCTCGCACAGGGTGTCGAGCAGTTCGCAGGTGTCGGCGTCGCAGGCGGCCAGGCCCATGCTGGCGGCGATCCAGGCCAGGTCCTGGTCGGCGGTGGGCAGCAGGTGGGTTTGCTGGTCGTCGAGGAACTGGATGCGGTGTTCGACCCGCCGCAGGAAGGTGTAGGCCTTGGCGAGCCGTTCGGCGCTGGCCGGTTTCATCAGGCCGCCCGAGGTGAGCCGCTGCAGCGCCCGCAGCGTGGAGCGTGTGCGGATTTCAGGGAACTGGCCGCCGCGCACGACGAGCAGCAGTTGCACGATGAATTCGATCTCGCGGATGCCGCCTCGGGACAGCTTGACGTCGTTGGCCCGCTCGGGCCTGCCGGCGGCCCGGCGCTGCGCTTCATCGCGCACCTTGCGGTGAAGTTGGCGCAGCCCTTCGAACACGCCGTAGTCGAGGTACTTGCGGTAGACGAATGCGGTGACGGTGTCTCGCAGCGCGACGGCGCGTCCGCTGCGCAGGCTGTCGAACGGCGCCACCACGCGGCTCTTGAGCCACGCAAACCGCTCCCACTCGCGGCCTTGCACGACGAAGTATTCCTCGAGCATGGACAGGCTGACCACCGGTGGTCCGGAGTTGCCGTTGGGCCGCAGTGCCAGGTCCACCCGGAAGACATTGCCGTCTTCCGTGACTTCGCCGATCAATGCATAAAGGCTGCGCGCGACCTCGCTGAAGTATTCGTGAGCGGACACGCTGCGCGGCCCGGTCGTCTGGCCTGCGTTTTCGTAGACGTAGATGAGGTCGATGTCGGAGGATACGTTGAGCTCGTGCGCTCCGAGCTTGCCCATGCCGACCACCCAGAACTCGATGCGGCGGCCCTCTGCGTCGAGGGGCGGGCCGAAGCGGGCATCCTGGTCGGCGAAGGCCTGGATCAACGCGCGGTCGAGCGTGACTTCGGCGAGCGCCGTCATCGTCCGGGTGATGTCGTCCAGGGCCGCGTTCTGCTCGATGTCCAGCACAGCCAGGCGTTCCAGCACCAGGTGCCGCGCCACCCGCATGGCGCTCGCCAGCGGCCGGCCGCCGGCCAGCAGCGCGTCGATCAGGGCGCCGATGTGTGCGGCATCAGGAACACCGGGGGGAAGGAGCGGCAGTTCCGCCGCATAGCGGCGGCGTACGCGTTGGACGAAGCGGCTGTGATCGGCTCGGGCGCCTGTTCCGGGAGCCGCCGCCGGTGCTGGCGGGGCGGATGTCGCGACGGAAGTGGGCTCAGTAACCATGGGGTGGTGCAAACATGCCCTCTCGAACACGGCCGAAAAAACTCAGGACACTAGGGCGGGCTGGACCAGTGATTTCGCCGGATTCTGCCCCACAACCAATCCCTCTGCTGGGCGGGGACACCCGGGAAAACGCACGGCGATGCAACGGGATGTGTCCTGCCTCACGCTTTCGCGGGCTGTTTCAGTTCAGCGTAAGCTGTCGGCAGCGTCCCGGGAGTTGCTCATGAAAATTGCCGCACTGCAAATGGTGTCCACGCCGGATGTGGATCGGAACCTCGAGCGGGCCGGAGCGCTCATCGCCGAGGCGTCCCGGGCAGGCGCCCGTCTCGTGGCGCTGCCCGAATACTTCTGCCTGATGGGGCACAGTGACCGCGACAAGGTCGGGATCGCCGAAACGCCGGGCGATGGGCCCATTCAGGCAGCGCTGGCTGCAGCGGCCCGCACACATGCTGTCTGGGTCATCGGCGGCACGTTGCCGTTGCGCGCCGCGGCGCCCGGTCGCGTGCTCAACAGTTGCCATGTGTTCGCGCCGGACGGTTCCCTGGCGGCCCGCTACGACAAGATGCACCTGTTCCACTACGACAACGGCCGAGAACGTTACGACGAAGGGCAGGTGCTCGACGCGGGGGCCCAGCCGGTGGCTTTCGATGCGGACGGCTTGCGCGTGGGTCTGAGCATTTGCTATGACGTGCGCTTCCCGGAGTTGTACCGCAGGCTCACTGTGCCGCCGTGCGACCTGCTGGCCGTGCCGGCTGCGTTCACCCACACGACGGGCCGCGCCCACTGGGAACTGCTGCTGCGTGCACGCGCCGTCGAGAACCAGTGTTATGTGATCGCGCCGGCACAGGGTGGCATGCATGAGAACGGCCGGCGCACGTTCGGTCACAGCCTGATCGTGGATCCGTGGGGGGAGGTGCTCGCCATGCGGGAGGAAGGGGAGGGGGTCGTGATGGCCACTCTGTCGCCCGAGCGCATCCGGTCCGTCCGGGCGCAACTGCCGGCGCTGTTGCACCGGCGGGCCGCGTTCGACGGGCCGGTCACCGATGGCCGAACATCATCCGGCGGGCCAACAGCGTCCTGAGCGGCGGCGCGGCCTGCAGTGCCGCGAGGCCCAGGCCTCGCAGGGTGCTGAGGCCGGGGAATTGCCACGTGAAGCTGCGTGCGAGGAAGTCGGTGGCGGCGATCATCGCCCACCGATCGGGCGCACGTTGCCATTGGATGCGGCGCAAGGCCGTGTCCACGTCCGCATGGCGCGCCAGAAGGGTCACCAGGTCGTGGGCATCGCGCAGACCCAGGTTGAGGCCCTGGCCCGCCACCGGATGCAGTGTCTGGGCGGCGTTGCCGATGCGAACTGTCCGCCCGTCCACGACGCTGCGTTCGGCGTTCAGGCCGAGTGCGAATGATTTCAGGGGAGACAACCCGATGATGCGCCCCGTGCCTTGCGCGAACAAGGAGTTGAGCACGGCCAGCCGTTGGGTGTCGTCGAGCGGGGCCACCGGATCATCGTCCGATGGCACGCACCAGACGAGCGCGGCTCGCTGGACGCCGTCGGGTCCGTCCGGCAGGGGCAGCAGCGCGGCCGGCCCATTGGGTGTGAAGCGTTCATAGGCGACGCCACGTTCCCCACCTGCCAGCGTCACCGTGCCGACCCAGGCCGTCTGGTGGTAGTCGTGGGTGACGCCCTTGCGGGCCTGATCGGAAAATACGCCCCCTTCCGCGATCACGGCAAGGTCGAAGCGCTCCACCACGCTGGCGTCGATCTCGACGCCGCCTGCCACGGGCTTGAGCGCCGTCACCCGCGCACCGAACCGGCCGGCGAGCCGCGCGGGCTCAGCCTGGCACGCCACCTGCCATGCGGCCTGCAACGGGGCCACCAGGGCACCGTACGAGGTCACGGCGCCGAGCTGGGAGACGCGCTCGTCCTCGGCTCGGATGCGGAGCACGGGCTCGCGGTCCGAACCCATGGCAAGGCCGAGCAGCGCGGGCTGCAACTGGGAGACGTGGACGGCCCGGATCGGCTCGGCATGGGGCATGACCTGCGGCCACACCTTCAGCCGTTCGAGAATCTGCACGCTGCCGAGAGAAAGTGCGAGCGTGCGTGGATCGCCCGAGACCGGCGCCTCGGCCGTTCGTGCGTCGTAGACACACAGCCGCGTGCGGGGCAACTGCCGGGCGGCATGCAACGCGAGCGCCAGCCCCACCGGGCCGGCGCCGATGATCGCAACGGTCAGTTCAGGCGAATTCGGAGTCATGTGTGAAGCTTGGCACGAATGGCTGCGTTTTGGATATCGAGGCACATTTCGTGCTCCCGCAAGTGAGGGTGCATTGTCCCCGGAGTGCAGAAACTTCTCTGGCAGAGTCCGCTAGGCAGTTTTTGCCGCAGTTCTGTTTTACTGGAGGTAGTTCAATCATGAAACTGAAAATGCTCGTGGCATCGATGGCGCTGGCAGCCGCCGGCTCCTCGATGGCCGCCACCTTCAACCTGGGCGACATGGGTCCGCCGGGCATCAGGTATTTTGGAAACTCGTTCACCAGCCCTCAGGCGTCGTTCAGCGATACCTTCACGTTCACATTGAATGCCGGTGCGGATTCGTTCGGCGTGCTGTGGGACGCTGACCTGGCGTCGCGCCGGGACGTCTCCCTGACGTCGCTGTCTCTTTCAGGCGGCGGTCTCTCGGGGACCCTCACGGACAACACGCCGTACGCATTCACCTTCGAGAACCTGCTGGCCGGCACGTACAACCTGGTGGTCAACGGGACGGTGACGGGCAGCACCGGAGGCGTGTTGCCGTCGGGCTACGGCGGTGCGCTGGTGACGCTGAGGTCGGTTGCCGCCCCCGTGCCGGAACCCGAATCCATCGCCATGATGGCGCTGGGGCTCGGCGCCGTGGGCTTCGTGGCGCGTCGGCGCCAACGGAAGGATCAATGATCCTCTCGGTGCCGCTCGTGGCACCGGTCATGAATGAGAATGGGCGGATCACCGATCCGCCTTTTCTTTTGCCCTTTTCCTTTTCTTTTGCGCCACTCACAGCCCCTGAGCCTTGGTTGTGAATTCGACGGAGCGGCCTCGGGCTGTGCCATGCTCCATTCCCCCTCACATTCGGGATGCGAGTCACCCTCCCAGGCGCTACCCTCCCGGCTCTCGCTCGAACCCCCGTTCAGGAACCTCCATGCTCATGCAGATCTCTCTCGTGGCCCGCCGCAGCGCCCTGGCGGCAACGGTGTTGTGTCTTTCCCTCGTGACCGTGGCCTGCGGCAAAGGAGGCGACAAGAAGGCTTCGTCCCAGGTGGCGGTGAAGGTCAATGGCGATGAAGTGTCCGTGCACCAGGTGGACCTGATCCTGCGCCGCCAGGCGGCCAATGTGCCGGCTAACCAGCAGGATGTGGTGACTCGCCGGGTGGTCGAAACGCTGGTGGACCAGGAAATCCTTTCTCAGGCGGCCCGCAAGGACAAACTCGATCAGGATCCGCAAGTTGTTCAGATGATGGAGGCGGCCAAGCGGGACGTGCTGGCCCGCGCCTACCTCGAGCGCCTGAGTGACAAGGTCACCGAACCCTCGAGCGACGAGGTCGACCGCTACTACGATTCGCACCCGAACCTGTTCAGCCAGCGCCGCCTGTACTCCCTGCAGGAAACCACGGTGGCGATGCCGGCCGACAAGGCGGCGCAATTGAAGGAAAAGCTCGAGGCCACCACCAGCATGGAAAAGCTCGACGAGGTGCTCAAGGCCGAATCCGTGCGGTCGAACACCCGGCAACTCTCCATTTCCGCCGAGGATGTGCCCCTGGGGCTGCTCGACCAGCTCGCCGCGCTCAAGGAGGGCCGCTCCGTCGTGCAGTTGCAGGAGGGGTCCGGCCGCGTGCTGACCATGATCAATTCGAAGTTGTCGCCCATCCCTCCGGCACAGGCCAAGCGTTTGATCGCCATGCACCTCGTCAAGGAGCGCCAGCGCAACGCGCTCCAGCAAGGGGTCAAGGCCTTGCGGGAGCAATCGAAGATCGAGTATCAAGGCCGCTACGCCGAGCTGTTGAATGCCGCGGCCAGCGCGCCGGCTCCGTTGGAGGCGGCAAGTGCCGCATCCGCGCCCTGAGTCCGACATGACCCAGTTCGCGCATGCCGCCGCGCCACCGCCCGCCGGGTGGGTCAGCCGCCTGTTCGCGCCGCTCGATCCCGTGGCTGCGGCTGTCGTGCTGTTCGGCGTTGCACTGCTGTACGGACCCACCTACTGGGATCTGCTTTACGGCTTCTGGTCGCACGACAGCCAGGGCCATGAGCCGCTGGTGGTCATGATCTGTACGTGGTTGCTCTGGCGCAAGCGCGAGACCATCTCCCGCATCGAGCACCGGGGTGCGCCACGCAGCACGGCGCTGGTGCTCGGCTTCGGGCTGCTGCTGTATGTCTTCGGCCGGACCCAGCAGTTCGTGCGGTTCGAACTGATCTCGCAGCTGTTCGTGATCGCGGCCATCCCGCTGTATTACCGCGGCTGGGCCGCCGTGCGGTGCATCTGGTTCCCGCTGTTCTTCCTGTTGTTCGTCGTGCCGCTGCCGTATTCCGCGGTGATGGCGATCACCGGTCCGTTGAAGTCCGCCGTCTCGGTGGTCGCGACGTACGGCATGTCGGCCCTCGGGTACCCCATCGGGCGTTCCGGGGTCGTCATCACCATCGGCCAGTACCAGTTGCTGGTGGCCGAAGCCTGCGCAGGACTGCAGACCATGTTCACCCTGGAGGCGATGGGCCTCCTGTACACGAACTTGATGGCTTACCGCTCCGCGGTGCGCAGCATGATTCTTGCCGTGATGGTGGTGCCCGTGGCGTTCTGTGCGAACGTCGTGCGCGTGATCATCCTCGTGCTCATCACGTACCACCTCGGCGACGAGGTGGGGCAAGGCTTCGTGCACGGCTTCGCCGGCCTGGTGCTGTTTGCCGTGGCGCTGGGGTTCATCATGGGCTTTGACCGGTTGCTCGGGGCGGTGCTGCCGGAAAGGTGGGCACGATGACCATGTCTCCCGCCCGCCGAAAGGCCCTGGCGCTGGCTGCCGCGATGGGCGGCGCGGCGGCCCTGGCCCTGGTCGCCAAACCGAGGCGGCGCCTGGCCGATGAGCGGCCGGCCGTCAAGCTCGAGGCCGTGTTTCCCGAGCGTTTCGGCGACTGGCAATTGGCACCCGTGGCCAGCGCCCTCGTGCGGCCGGCCGATGAAACGGGCCGGCTTTACGGCATTTACGATCAGGTGCTGGAGCGGGTTTACGTGCATCCAAGCGGCGAGCGCGTGATGCTGTCGGTGGCCTACGGCTCCGAGCAGTCCGTCGGCCTGCAGGTCCACCGGCCCGAGGTCTGCTACCCGGGGAGCGGTTTCATCGTCAGTCGCCTGGAGCGGATCGACCTGCCTGTGGCCGGCCGGGCTTTGCCAGGTACCCGCCTGCTGGCCACCCACTCCAGGCGAACCGAGCCCATCACCTATTGGACGGTGCTCGGCGACGTGGTCGAAAACGACAGCCGGGCTTTCCGTTGGCGCCAGCTGAAGTTCGGATTGCAAGGGCAGATCCTCGACGGCATGCTCGTGCGCATCTCGACGGTCGACACCAATCCGGAGCGTGCGTGGGCACGCCAGCTCGCATTTGCCAACGAACTCGTGGCCGCCGTGCCGGAGGCGTTGCGCGTACGCGTCATCGGCAAAGCCGCCGCCCCATGACCCTCTTCAGAGGGGCGGGGCGCTGTTTTTGGATGGCTCTATGATGCGCACATCTTTACGGCGGAGAGCGACGTGGGCCTGATGGATTTCATCAAGAAGCAGTTCATTGACGTACTGGAGTGGACCGAGTCCGCCGACGGGGTGCTGGTCTGGCGCTACCCCATGGCGGGCAACGAAATCCAGTACGGCGCGTCGCTCACGGTGCGCGAGTCGCAGATGGCCGTCTTCGTGAACGAAGGCAAGGTGGCCGATGTGTTTGGCCCCGGCACGTACAAGCTCACGACCCAGACGCTGCCGGTGCTCACGTACCTGAAGAACTGGGACAAGCTCTTCGAAAGCCCGTTCAAGAGCGACGTCTACTTTTTCAGCGTGCGCCAACAGGTCGATCAGCGCTGGGGCACCTCGCAGCCGGTGACCCTGCGCGACAAGGACTTCGGCGCCGTGCGGCTGCGTGCGTTCGGCAACTACAGCTACCGCATCGCCGATCCGAAGAAGTTCCACACGGAGATCTCCGGCACGCGTGACCTGTACACCGTGGCCGACCTCGACGGCCAGTTGCGCGGCCTGATGTTGCAGCACATCTCGGACGCCGTGGCGTCCAGCGGCGTGCCCTTCCTCGATCTCGCGGCCAACCAGATCGAGTTCGCCAAGGCGCTGCGCGAGGCCACTGCGCCGTCGTTCGAAGCCATGGGCCTTCAGCTGGACGGCGTGACGATGCAGAACGTGTCGCTGCCGGAGGAGCTGCAAAAGATCCTCGACCAGAAGATCGGCATGGGCATGGTCGGCAATGACATGGGCAAGTTCATGCAGTACCAGACGGCCCAGGCCATCCCGAAGCTCGCCGAGGGCGCGGGGCAGGGCGGCGGTGTCGCAGGCGATGCGATGGGCCTCGGGGCCGGCGTCGCACTCGGCCAGGTGCTGGCCGGCCAGCTGTCGCAGGGGCTTCAGCAGCCGGCCGCGGCGGCACCGGTGGCGGCCCCGGGGGTCCGGCCCGAGGATGTGATGGCCACGCTCGAGAAGCTCGGCGATCTGAAAGCCAAGGGCATCCTCACGCAGGAAGAATTCGACGCGAAGAAGGCGGAACTGCTGAAGAAGCTGGTGTGACGCGCAACTGCCGGGCATTGCCCCGGCCCGACGATCTCACCTTGGCTAGTGTGGTGTTGCACGCTATGAGGAACATAAAACCGCGTCTTTGGCCCCGTGGCGTCGTTGCAAATCCTCGCGATACCAGAGGTATCGCTGCGGTTTGCGCCTAGCCACGCGGCCAAATCCATCGGTTTTATAAGTTCCTCATAGCGTGCAACACCACACTGGCGGGACCGCCTTCCTTTGACGACAGAACCAACCCACCAACGTGCCTACCGGGCGGCGTGCCCGAACTGTGGCGCGCCCGTTGACTTCCGCTCTGCCGCTTCGGCGTTCGCTGTCTGTACCTTCTGCCGCAGCACCCTGGTGCGTGACGGCCAGGCGCTGCGAAAGATTGGCCAGAGCGCCGATTTGTTCGACGACCACTCTCCATTGCAGCTCGGCGTCACCGGGGTGGCGCAGGGCGAGGCCTTTGCCCTGGTCGGCCGTTTGCAGTATCGCTACGGGCAAGGCACGTGGAATGAATGGCATGCGCTGTTCGACAACGGCCGCAGCGGCTGGCTGAGCGAGGACAACGGCGCCTATGTGCTGGCCTTCGACCAACCGTTGACGGATGCGCCGCCGGCGGGAGACAAACTCTTCGTCGGCCATGCGTTGACGGTCGGCGGGCGCCGCTGGCATGTGGCCTCCGTGACGGTGGCCAAGCTCATTGCGGCGCAGGGTGAGCTTCCGGCGTCGCCCGTCCTCGACCGAGGTTTCGTCGTGGCCGACTTGCGAGCGGCCGGCGGCGACGTCGGCACGCTGGATTACAGCCGCAAGGACCAGCCGGCGTGGTCCGTGGGCCGGTCGGTCCAGCTGGAAGACCTGCGCCTGGCAGGGCTGCAGGAAGGCGGCGATGGCACCGGGTCGGAAAAGAAGCTCGAGGCCCGTGGTGTCGAATGCCCGAGCTGCGGCGCGGCGCTCGAAATCAAGCTCACCACCACGCAGTCGATCGTGTGCCACCAGTGCCATGCGGTGGTCGATGTGTCGAAGGGCGTCGGAGGCGATCTCGCCCACTACGCGCAGGAGAATGGCAGTGAACCGCTGATTCCGCTGGGCAAGTCGGGCAAGCTCAAGCTGAGCGGCAAGCAGGCCAAGCAGTGGCAGGTGGTCGGCTATGTGGAACGCTGCGAAGTGCCCGAGGACGCCGAGGATGAAGAGCAGTCGTTCTGGCGCGAATACCTCCTCTACCACCGCACGGCCGGCTTTGCGTTCCTGATCGATGCAGAGGATGGGTGGAGCTGGTCCGCACCCATCACCGGCGTGCCGGAAGGCAAGGGCGACAAGGTCACCTACCGGGGACAGGCGTACCGCCGGCTCTACCGCTACAAAGGCGCTGTCACTTACGTGCTCGGCGAGTTCTACTGGCAGCTGCAACGCAACCAGGTCACGGACAATACCGACTACCGGAGCGGCACGCGTTGCCTCAACCGCGAAGAGACCCGCGACGGCGGCACGCACGAGGTGGTGTGGTCGGCCGGCGAGGCGCTGGCGGCCGAAGCTGTGCGCAAGGCTTTCGATCTTCCTGATGAGGCGGCGCAAGCGCTCGCACGCGACGCGTCGCCCACGTCCGACAGCGGGGGATGGATCGCGCATGTGCTGTTCTGGTTGTTCGTCATCGTCGTGATCTTCATGCTGGTCCAGTGCGCCAGCAGCGACTCCAGCAGCGGACGCACAGGCGGGGGCTCCTGGGGCGGATTCTCGAGTGGGGGCGGCCACAAGTGAGGCCGACCGTCGCATTCAATGGCATGTTTTCCTGGAGGAGTTCCACATGTTCGGCATCGAATGGCTGAAGCCCAGTGTGTTCGGCGGGTCCATCCTGTACGCCTTGATTGGCGTGCTGGTGTTCTGGATCAGCTTCATCGTGGTCGACAAACTGACGCCGTACGATTTGTGGGCGGAGATCGTCGAGAAGAAGAACGTGGCGCTGGCCATCGTGGTGGGGGCCATGTGCATTGCCATTGGGCTCATTGTTGCTTCTGCAATTCATTAGGGTTGGGCCCCCCAGTCGCTTCGCTCCTGCCCCCGGGGGGCGACCCCGGGTCGGCCGGCGAAGCCGGCCTCGCGGGTGGCTTGAGCTGCGGCTTCGCTTCACTCGCCTTCCTGTCGCACGCGACTCGGGGCGTTGCTCGCTTCGCTCGCTCGCCCACACCATCCTTGTCACATCGGCGGAAGTCGCTTCGCTTCTGCTCTCGAGGGGCGGCTTCGCTTTCGCTCGCCTTTCTGTCGCACGCGACTCGGGGCTTGCTCGCTTTGCTCGCTCGCCCACCATCTTTGTCACATCGGCGGAAGCCGGTGCCCACCGGGGCACTGGGCACCGGCGTTCGCCGGTATGACATGCAGAGTTTTCCATGAACATTGCTGATGAGCCGGTGCGGGTGCGGGTGCGGGTGCGGCCCGCGGAGGTTGCGCTGCTGGTGTCGGTGTTCGTCGTGGCGGCCTGCGGGCTGGTCTATGAGCTGGCGGCGGGGGCGCTCGCAAGCTATCTGCTCGGCGATTCGATTCTTCAGTTCTCCACCGTCATCGGGACGTATCTGTTCGCGATGGGGATCGGCTCGTATCTGTCGCGCTTTTTCGATCGGCAGTTGGTGGCGCACTTTCTGCGGATCGAGTTGCTGGTGGGGCTCGTGGGCGGGTTGATGCCGGCGGCGCTGTTCGCGCTGCAGACCGCGGCAGCACCATCGTTTCGGGTGGCGCTGTATGGGCTGGTGCTGGCCGTGGGCATTCTCGTGGGGCTCGAGATCCCGCTCGTCATGCGCATCCTCAAGCGCCATTTCCGCGAGCGCTATGCGCTCAAGGACCTGGTGTCGCAGGTGCTCACGTTCGACTACCTGGGTGCGCTGGCGGTGTCGGTCGCGTTCCCGCTGCTTCTGGTGCCGTCGCTCGGGCTGGTGCGCACCGGGGCGTTGTTCGGGTTGATGAACGCGGCCGTGGCGGCGTGGGCGCTGTGGTTGTTCCGCGCCGAGCTGCGCGGCCTGCGCCGGCATGTCGCATGGTGCGTCCTGGTGGTGGCGGCGCTGGTGGCGGCGATGGCCGGGGCCGACCGCATCAGCACCTGGGCGGAAGACCGCTTCTATGCGGATCGCATCGTCTACAGCGAAACGAGTGCCTATCAGCGGGTGGTGGTCACGGCGAGCAAGGCCGGCGTGCGCCTGTTCCTGAACGGGAATCTCCAGTTCCATTCGCGGGACGAATACCGGTATCACGAAAGCCTCGTGCACCCGGCGATGGCTGCGCAGGGCGCGCCCAAGCGCGTGCTGGTGCTGGGCGGCGGCGACGGCATGGTGGTGCGCGAGGTGTTGAAATACCCGTCGGTCGAGTCGGTCACGCTCGTCGAACTCGACCCCCACATGACCCACCTGTTCGCCGACCGCCCCATGCTCCGGGCGCTCAACGGGGATTCGCTGCGCTCCCCGAAGTTGCACATCGTCAACCAGGATGCGTTCGGGTGGCTCGAGCAGAACCCCGGCACGTTCGATGTCATCGTGGTCGATTTCCCGGACCCGACCAATTTCTCGATCGGCAAGCTGTACACGACGAGTTTTTACACGCTCATCGATCAGCACCTGTCGGCTGCAGGGTATGCCGTCGTGCAGACCACATCGCCGCTCATCGCCCGCAAGAGCTTCTGGACCGTGGTGCAAACGCTGGAGGCTGCCGGCTTGACCACCACGCCTTATCACACGCACGTGCCGAGCTTCGGCGAATGGGGTTTCATCCTCGCCTCCCGGCGTCCGTTCCGGCTGCCTGAGGTCCTCCCGGCCGGGCTGCGGTTCCTCACCCTGGAGGGCCTGCCGGCCCTGTTCCAGTTTCCTCCGGACATGTCGCGGGTGCCTGCCGATGCGAACCGCCTGTCGAACCAGGTGCTGGTGCAGACGTTCGAGCAGGAATGGGGCAAGGTGCACTGATGCCGGGGCTCACCCGCCGCGCGGTGCTCACCGCGGCCGCCATGCCGCTGGTGGGTTGCAAGCCCAAAGGCCAGCCCGGCTGGACCGGAGGGTGGGTGGGGGCCTCGCATGAGCGCGGGCACCGGATGCGCGATCTGGGCAAGAGCGGCCGCCTGCCCGAGCCGGCGGTGCATCGGCAGGCGGCGGTGCTGGTGGTGGGGGGCGGTGTGGCCGGCCTGACCTGTGCCCGCGAACTGGCGGCTGCGGGCATTGATGATGTGCATGTGCTCGAACTCGAGGACAAGGCCGGCGGCAACAGCCGCAGCCACCGCCTGGCCGGATTCGATTGCCCGCTCGGCGCCCATTACCTGCCGGTACCGGCTGCCGACCACGACACCGGGCTGCATGCGCTGCTGGAATCTTTCGGGCTGTGCCGCCATGAGCATGGCCGCTGGGTGTTCGATGAACGGCATCTGTGCCACAGTCCGCAGGAGCGGCTGTTTTTCCGCGGTCATTGGCACGAGGGTCTGCTGCCGATGCCCGACGACGACACCGCTGCGCTCGCGGCGTACCGCCGTTTCAGCGACGAGGTGCGCCTGGCCGGGCAGGTCGCGGGGTTCGCACTGCCCACGTCGCGGGTGCCATGGACGGCTGCCCACGACGCCCTGGACGGCATGACGATGGCCGCGTGGCTCGATGCGCGCTCGCTTCATCATCCGCTGCTGCGTGCGTACCTCGACTATTGCTGTCGGGACGACTACGGTGCCGGCCTCGGGCAGGTGTCCGCCTGGGCCGGGCTGCACTACTTCGGGAGCCGGCACGGCTTTCACGCGCCCGGCGATCAGGCTGGCGAGCGTGATGCGGTGCTGACGTGGCCCCAAGGCAATGGCTGGCTGACCGAACGCCTTGCCGCGCCGTTGCAAGACCGGCTGCACGCCGGGCGCATCGCCATGAAGGTCGAACCGTCGCGCGATGCCGTGACGGTGGATGCATGGGATGCGCAAGCGCAGGCCGTGGAGCGGTGGACCGCGCGGCATGTCGTGCTGGCCACGCCCTTGTTCGTGTCCGTGCGGCTGCTTGCCTCGCCGCCGCCCGGGCTGGCGGCGGCCGTGGGGCAGATGCGCCATGCGCCCTGGCTCGTCGCGAACCTGCATGTCGCCGAGGCGCTCAACGACCCACCGGGCGCGCCGCCCGCCTGGGACAACGTCATCCACGGCAGCGCGATGCTCGGATACGTCGACGCGATGCACCAGTCCACCCGTCCGCATCCGGGGCCGACCGTGCTCACGGCCTATTGGGCACTCGGTGGCAATTCGCTCGCCGAACTGCAGGCACAGCGCGCCCGCCTGCTGTCGCCCGAATGGGCTCCATGGGCCGAGGCCGTGGTGGCCGACCTGGCGGTGGCCCACCCCGACCTGCCCGCCAAGGTGCGGCAGGTGGACCTGATGCGTTACGGGCACGCGATGAGCATCCCGGCGCCCGGCGTGCGAGGCAGCGCGGCGCTCGCGTCCTTGTCTCGCGCGGAGGGGCGTGTGTCCTTCGCGCACAGTGACCTGTCGGGATACTCGGTGTTCGAGGAAGCCTTCTTCCACGGCCAGCGCGCTGGCCGGGACATCGCCCGCGCGTTCAGCCGCGCATCAGCGCCTCGATTTCCATCACCGTCACCGGCACCTCGCGGCTGATCAGCTCGCAACCGGTGGGCGTGATCACCGCATCGTCCTCGATGCGGATGCCGATGTTCCAGAAGCGGTCCGGCACGCCCTCGGCCGGCCGCACGTAGAGCCCGGGCTCGAGCGTGACCACCATGCCGGGCTGCAGCAGCCGCGACGGCTGGCGCACCACGGTGCCGCCTTTCCCGTCGGGCTGCTCGCACGGCGGCTCGTCCAGGGCCAGGTATTCCCCGACGTCATGCACATCGCGGCCGAGCCAGTGGCCTGTGCCGTGCATGTAGAACTGCCGGTATGCACCAGTGGCCAGCACCGCCTCCACGTCGGCATGCACTGTGCGGTCGAGCAGGCCGGTGTCTAGCATGCCTTGGGCAAGCACGCGCACCGCCGCGTGATGCGCATCTCGCTGGCGTGCGCCAGGGCGGGTCACGGCGATTGCGGCATCCTGCGCCGCGAGCACGATCTCGTACAGTTCCCGCTGGGCCGGAGTGAAGTGGCCGTCGGCGGGGAAGGTGCGCGTGATGTCGCTCGCATACCCGTCGAGTTCGCAGCCGGCATCGATCAGGCAGAGCTCACCGGCCCGGAGCATGGCGTCACCGGCGGCATAGTGAAGCACGCAAGCGTTCGCGCCGGCTGCCACGATGGAAGGGTAAGCCGGGCTTTGTGCGCCGTTGCGGCGGAACTCATGGAGCAGTTCGGCTTCGATTTCGTATTCGCGAACGCCGGCCTTGGGGTCCTCCCGGAACCGCTGCCCGCAGTAGCGCATGGCCCGTGCATGGGCGCCCGCGGAGATGGTTGCGGCGCGGCGCATCGTGGTGATCTCGTGCGCGTCCTTGATGAGCCGCATCTCGCCGAGCAGCGGTCCCAGGTCCCGGTGCGGCAGTGGCGCCTGCGTGCCGGTCCGTGCTGTCGCGGCTTCCATCCACCGTGCCAGCGGCGCGCCGGCGTGATCGGCCGCTTCGAACACGCTCCACACCGTCTGCGCTTCGGCGATCCACTGGGGCAGCAGCTCGTCGATCCGTTCGACCGGATGCGCCTCATCGACCCCCAGCACGGACGGGGCCAGTTCCGGCCCGAGCCTCGCACCGTCCCAGATGGCACGTTCGGCGTTGTGCGCGCGGCAGAACAGCACGCTGTGGCCGTCGCTGCGCACCACCAGCCAGCTGTGTGGCTCCCCAAAGCCGCTCAGGTGCTGGAAGTGGCTGTCAGGGCGGAAAGGGTGGTCGCTGTCGCCATTGCGTGGGCGCTCGGGCGCAGTCGCCAAAATGGCGATGCCACCGCCTGCCTGGCGGAGCCGAAGGGCCAGCTCGCGGCGCCGTTGGCTGTACGGATCAACATTCATGCGAGCATTCATGGAAGGATTGTCACCATCGCTCCCGGCGCGGGTAGCCCCTCGGAAGGGGGCGTGCCAATGCGGTGTGTGGAACATTGCACTGGAGGCCGGTAACACTGGCGCCCGTGTTGTGTTGACAGGACAGGCCCTAGGGATGGGGGGTGTGCCGAATTTCGGATTGCAGTGTGGGTATGCCGCCCTTCGCTGCGGCGCGCCGCAGTTTCTTCAGTTCGCGCAACATCGCTTTCTCATCGGCCGAGGGTGAAGGCGGGACGCCGATGCCACCCTGGCGCCGCGCTGCGAGTTCGGCCATCAGCTGTTGGCGGCTGCGGATGTGATTGGCCACGGATTCAACATGTCCGAGGTCGACGAGCGCGTCGGTCTTGGGCAGGGCGACGACCCGTTTGTCGGCCATGCGCAACCTGAGGCGGCACAAGCAGTTGCGCAAGCCGTGGCGCAGCGTGAACCCGGTGGCCTCCTCGTCGTGCACGGAGACGTCGCGGATGTTGTCGATGGCCACCTGGTAGATCTTCTGCCCGAAGCCGCGCTGGAACCAGACCCAGTCGGCGCTGGCGGCCACGCGCTCCCACCGGTGCACGTCAAGCGCATGGGCGACGATCAGGGCGACGACGCCTGCGCCGATGAACCACCCGGACCGTGTCATGACGCCCCACCCGCACAGCAAGCCTGCCAGCACGACGGCCCCCACGATCTCGAGCGTCTGGCGACTCACCGTCCCATAGACGGAACGCTGGTAGCCGGCGGCTTCCGGTGCACCACTGGCAAGGGGCGTGACGGCGGCCAGGAGCGTCTTCAGCGCGCGCGCCAGCAGCACGTGGGCGGCCACCGTCAGGACGATCCCGGCGGGCAGCCACCAGCGTGAGCGGGCTGCAGGCAGCAGCACGGTCAAGGCCGCGACACCCGCAGCGGTGGCCGTGCTCAACGCCAGTACAACGGGGCGGCGGGTCAGGACATGTTGGGGCATCACGGCGCGACGGTACCAAGAAGGACGTCCAACTGAAAGAGGGACGATGGCAGGCCGGGGCCGTGGACGGGCTGCTTGCGCAGTCGTGCCGAATTCACCGTCGCGCGTGTAGCAAAGGTGCTCAGTTCTTAACGAGGTGTAGCCGCGCGATCGCGCACCGCATCATCCGATCGATGCTTCATGCGCGCACGGGCTTCATTGGCAGTCGACAGGCGCAGCGTTCAGTGCGGCGAGCTGCTGCGGAGTGCCCACGTTTTCCCACGTCCCCCGGTACACCTCCGCGGTGATGCGGTGCTGGCGCATGCCGTCGTACAGCAATGGCCCGAGTTGTGCGCGAGTGCCGGGCGCGAGGTGCGCGCACAGCGAAGCTCGGCACAAGGCGAGGTTCGAGTAAGTCCACCGGCGGCCATCCGGGCCCGGGCCATCGGCGAGGCCGTAGCCGTCAACTCCCAGGCCGAAGTCGCCCTTCTCGTGGAACGGGGGATTGGGCACGAGCCAGAGGTGTGCAAGGTGGTCTCCTGCCGCGAATGCCGCTCCGGTGGCGGCATCGAAGCGGAAGCCCGGGCAGTGAATGTCACCCGAGACCACCCAGAATGCACTGTCCGGGCCGTCGGCCAGCCAGGGCAGCGCCTTCGCGATGCCGCCGGCCGTCTCGAGCGCGTCGCCGTGGTCGCGGCCTTCCATCGAATAGCGAAGGGTCAGGCCGAAGCGCGAGCCGTCTCCGAGCGCTGCGGGGATCTGCTCTTCGAGCCAGGCCGTGTTGATGACCACCTCCCGAACGCCGTCGCGCGCGAGCGCTTCGAGATGCCATTCGATCAGCGGCTTGCCGTGGACCTTCAACAGCGGCTTGGGCGTGTGGTCGGTCAGCGGCCGCATGCGGTTGCCGCGGCCGGCGGCCAGCACGATGGCCTTGAGCGGGCGGATCATGCGGCACTCCCGCGGTGCAGCGCATGGCGCTCGGCACGGCCAGGTGCGAAATGGGCTTGCAGGTGGTTCATCAGCGTGTGGGCGCGGCCGGTGTTGTCCGCGCCGAAGTTGCAGACGTAGACGTCGAGGGTCACTGCATGGAGTTCTGGCCAGGTGTGCACGGCCAGGTGCGACTCGGCTAGCAGCACGACGCCGGTCCCACCGCCCGCGCCGGGAAAGCGGTGGAACAGCTCTCCGACGGGCGTGAGTTCGGCGGCCCGGACCGCATCGAGGCACAGCGCGCGCAGTGCATCGATGTCGGTCAGCGCAGCGCAGGTCGATGCGCAATCGCGGAGGTCGGCGGTCAGGTGCAGTCCGTTCATGACGGCGGGATTATCGGCCCATGCCAATGCAAAAACCGGCCGATCCGGCGGCGTCGGTAAAATGCCGGGTTTTTCCCCACCGACCGCTGTACGAACCATGGCCACGACCGCCCCCGCCCAAGACACCACCTTGATGGCCAACGCCATCCGCGCCCTGGCGATGGATGCCGTCCAGCAGGCCAACAGCGGTCACCCGGGCGCCCCGATGGGGATGGCGGACATGGCGGTCGCCCTGTGGGGCCGCCACTTGCGCCACAACCCGGCCAACCCGCAGTGGGCCGACCGTGACCGCTTCGTGCTGTCCAACGGCCACGGTTCGATGCTGATCTACGCATTGCTGCACCTCACCGGCTACGACCTGCCGATGAGCGAGCTCCGCAACTTCCGCCAGCTGCACAGCAAGACCGCCGGGCACCCCGAGGTGGGCATCACCCCCGGCGTCGAGACCACCACCGGTCCGCTGGGCCAGGGGATCACCAACGCGGTCGGTTTCGCATTGGCCGAGAAGCTGCTCGCCAACGAATTCAACCGCGATGGGCACACCATCGTGAACCACCACACCTACGTGTTCCTCGGTGACGGCTGCCTGATGGAAGGCATCAGCCACGAGGCGGCCGGGCTGGCCGGCGCCTGGAAGCTGAACAAGCTGATCGCGCTGTACGACGACAACGGCATCTCGATCGACGGTCAGGTCGCGCCCTGGTTCATCGACCACACCGCCAAGCGTTTCGAAGCCTGCGGCTGGAACGTGATCGACAAAGTCGACGGCCATGACGTCGATGCCGTGGACCGGGCCATCACCGAGGCGAAGAAGTCGGCCACCAAGCCCACGCTCATCATCTGCAAGACCGCCATCGGCAAAGGTTCTCCGAACCGCCAGGGCACGGCCAAAGCCCACGGCGAGGCGCTGGGCACCGAGGAAATCAAGCTGACGCGCGAAGCCCTCGGCTGGGCGCACGAGCCCTTCGTGATCCCCGAAGCGGCCTATGAGCAATGGGACGGCCGACACGCCGGCTTGCAAGCCGAGACCGAATGGGTGGATGCCTTCGAAGCGTATGCCAAGGCGCATCCGGAGCTCGCCGTCGAGTTCGTGCGCCGCGTCGAAGGCGAGCTGCCCAAGAACTTCGCGCAGGTTGCGGTCGATGCCGCGGTGGCTGCCCACGCCAAGGCCGAGACGGTGGCCAGCCGCAAGGCCAGCCAGCTCGCGCTCGAATCGTTCACGGCGGCGATGCCCGAACTGCTCGGCGGCAGCGCCGACCTGACCGGCTCGAACCTCACGAACACAAGCAGCACACCGGCCCTGCGTTTCGATGCGGACGGCAAGCCCAACGGCGGCCGCCACATCAACTATGGCGTGCGCGAATTCGGCATGGCTGCCATCATGAACGGCGTGGCGCTGCACGGCGGCTACATTCCGTACGGCGGCACGTTCCTGACCTTCAGCGACTACAGCCGCAACGCCATCCGCATGGCCGCACTGATGAAGCAGCGCGTGATCCACGTGTTCACGCACGACAGCATCGGCCTCGGTGAGGACGGCCCCACGCACCAGTCGATCGAGCATGCCGCCTCGCTGCGCCTGATTCCGAACCTCGACGTCTGGCGCCCCGCCGACACCGCCGAGACGGTCGTGGCCTGGGCCACGGCGCTGCAGACCAAGCAGCGTCCGTCCGCATTGCTGCTGTCACGCCAGAATCTGCCCTACGCCCCGAAGGCCGGTCTCGAGGACATCGCCAAGGGTGCGTACGTGCTGGCCGAACCCGATGAAGTGGGCTTGAAGAAAAAGCCCCAAGCCGTGATCATTGCCACAGGTTCTGAAGTGAGCCTGGCGCTGCATGCGCAGCAATTGCTGGCCGTCAAGGGCATTGCCGCCCGTGTCGTGAGCATGCCCAGCACCTCGGTGTTCGACCGCCAGAGCGTTGCCTACAAGACCAGCGTGCTGCCGAAGGGCCTGCCGCGCGTCGTGGTCGAGATGGGGGCGACAGACGGCTGGTGGAAGTACGGCGTGTCGGCCGTGGTCGGCATCGACACGTTCGGCGAATCGGCGCCGGCCGGTGTTCTCTTCAAGCATTTCGGGTTCACGGCGGAGAATGTCGTGGACACGGTTCGTGTCGTGCTGGGCAAAGGGCGCTGAGCCGAACCGCACCACGGGCTTCAACGGTTTTTTATCCAGGAGAAAGACATGACGATCAAGATCGGTATCAACGGTTTCGGCCGCATCGGCCGCATGGTGTTCCGCGCTGCCGTGCAGAACTTCAAGGATGTCGAGGTCGTGGCGATCAACGATTTGCTGGAGCCCGACTACCTGGCCTACATGCTCCAGTACGACTCGGTGCACGGCCGCTTCGACGGCCAGGTGGCCGTCGAGGGCAACACGCTGGTCGTCAACGGCAAGAAGATCCGCCTGACCGCCGTCAAGGACCCGGCCGAGCTGAAGTGGGGTGAAGTCGGCGCCGACGTCGTCGTCGAATCGACCGGCCTGTTCCTGACCAAGGAAACCGCCGAGAAGCACCTGGCCGCTGGCGCGAAGAAGGTGATCCTGTCGGCCCCGAGCAAGGACGACACCCCGATGTTCGTCTACGGCGTGAACCACCAGACGTACGCCGGCCAGGCCATCATCTCCAACGCCTCGTGCACCACGAACTGCCTGGCACCGCTTGCCAAGGTGCTGAACGACAAATGGGGCATCAAGCGTGGCCTGATGACCACCGTGCACGCCGCCACCGCCACGCAAAAGACCGTGGACGGCCCGTCGAACAAGGACTGGCGGGGCGGCCGCGGCATCCTTGAAAACATCATCCCGTCGAGCACCGGCGCTGCCAAGGCCGTGGGCGTCGTGATCCCCGAGCTGAACAAGAAGCTCACCGGCATGGCCTTCCGGGTGCCCACGTCCGACGTTTCCGTGGTCGACCTCACCGTCGAACTCGTCAAGGAAGCCAGCTACAAGGACATCTGCGCCGAGTTCAAGGTCCAGTCCGAAGGTGCGCTCAAGGGCGTGCTCGGCTACACCGAAGACAAGGTCGTCGCCACCGACTTCCGCGGTGACGCCCGCACCTCGATCTTCGACGCCGAAGCCGGCATTGCGCTCGACGGCACGTTCGTCAAGCTCGTGTCCTGGTACGACAACGAATGGGGTTACTCGAACAAGGTGCTCGAAATGGCTCGTGTCGTGGCCGGGTGATTTAGGCCCCCCAGTCGGCTTGCGCCTCCTGCCCCCAGGGGGCGCCACGGGTCGCCCGGCGGAGCCGGGCTCGCGTGTGGCTTGATGTGCGGCTTCGCTGCGCTTGCCTGCCTGTCGCGTGCGCTTCGGGGTGTTGCTCGCTTTGCTTGCTCGCCTCTCGGTGATCTGTGGCTCCGGCGGCTGCCGTGGCCATCGGGAGCGGTGGGTACCGGCGTTCGCCGGTATGACATGCGGGGGGTGCGCAAACACATGCGAGGGGCCGCTAACACCTGCGAGGGGCTGCAAACACCTGCGGGAGGGCCGCAAACCAATGTCACCCCGGCGAAAGCCGGGGCCCACCGGGTCCAGTGAGCCGACGGGCACGATGCGAAGCGAGCTGAGGCGAGTGGGCACGGCCGCGTCTCGTACGGTCACGGTGGAGCTGGAGACAGTGGTCGTGCGGGGGATTGGTAGCCGAAGCACTTGAGCAAAATGCGGGGAAGCTGGTGTTCCGGCGCCTTCTTTGGCTTCCCTTTCTTGGCGCGCGGTGTGTGTCAAGGTAGTTGTCGCGCCGGCCCCTAAGCTGCTTCTTTCCTCAGAGCGACTGATTCCCGCTCAGGA
>Ga0207679_10000080_pt1 | contig 84997 bp, 68 predicted proteins | sample KBSC73metaG_FD_184320 | JGI IMG/M metagenome (GOLD analysis project Ga0207679, IMG submission 184320) | Corn rhizosphere microbial communities from Kellogg Biological Station, Michigan, USA - KBS C7-3 metaG (SPAdes) (version 2) | ecosystem: Host-associated > Plants > Roots > Rhizosphere > Soil ...
TGGAAGGCTAGCCAAGCGCTTTACGCAGGGTATCAACCGTATCGCCCAATCTTTTGGGATTTCAACGGTGTTTGGGTGCCCAAGATCGGTAAGCGCGCCGAGGGGGAGTTTCAGGCAGGAATCGGTGCGGAGAGTATTCGTTTCTACAACAATTTTTACACGTGCAACTTCACCTCGTGCACGAACTACACGACCAGCACGCATTTCATGGGACACTTCAGCGCAGGGTTGCGGCTCTATTTTGCGGGAAACGCCTTTATCCGTCCTGAGGTTCACTTTTATGCCGTGAACAATAATCAGGAATTCACCTCGAACAAGATTCTCCGATACGGCTTGTCACTGGGATACTCGTTTGGCGGAACTCGCTGAAGAATTATTCCGGTCGACGGGCGCCGGCCCAATTACTGCCTTCCTAGTCACGCGCCGTTAAAACTCCCGGTCATACATCTCTCGACGGGCCTCCGCCGTCACGGTAAGCTTATGAGTTTGCACACGGAGGCGCGGCTCATGCGTGCGGCTGTCGAAAAGCTTTGGCCTGAGATTCGTTGGATCGAAAACTCGAGGCTGAGAGATCAGGTCACTCAAACGTGGGTTAAGGCCCTCGAACGCAGTCCTCTCAAGCCTGACGACTTGAATCGTATCCCGTTCACCCTGCTTATCCCGAATTGCCCCATCACGTTCATGGAGCACAAGCGCTGCGTTGTGCACATTGCCAGACAGAGTGCGCAGGCGATGCAGGAATTTATGGGTCGCGCGCTGCCAGTGGACTTCGATGTCGTGATTGCGGGAGCTATCCTCGCTGACGTGGGCAAACTGCTGGAGTACGAAATTGGGCCTGACGGGAAGAGCAGGCAAAGCGAGCGGGGAGAGGCCCTGCGTCATCCATTCACCGGCGTCGCGCTAGCGATTGAATGCGGAGTTCCCGACGATGTTTGCCACATCATTGCCGCGCACGCGGCTGAGGGAGATCTTGTAAAGCGGACGACAGAAGCCTACATCGTCCATCATGCAGATTTCATGGCGTACCTCCCGTTCAAGAATCCGAAGAACGTGAGGGCGCGCTGAGGAGTCATTCCCAAGGCATGCTAAGACTCATGACTGAGCGCTGTAGAACTTCGCCCTTGAGACAGAAACAGCAAGGAATGCCAAGTGCTCAGGGACAGCCGAACTGAAACAGGAGATTTCGTGTCGACCTCTCAAGCTCCGACGAAAGAAACCATCACCGCCAAAATGTCGCGCTGGGCTGCTGCTCTCGACTATAAACATCTTTCACAAGATGCGATCTACCAGGCCAAACGGTTCCTGTTGGATTCCGTGGGGTGCGCGCTAGGTGGATATCAGCAGCATGATGTGAAGATCGCCCTCAAAGTCCTCGACGAGATCGCTGGACGCGGTTCCGCCACGGTGATTGGAACCGGGAAGCGGATTGATCCCGTTTCTGCATCCCTCGCCAACGCATTGATGATTCGTTGCATGGATTACAACGATATCTACTGGAAACAAGATCCATCACACCCGTCTGACATTTTCCCCGCGGCCATGGCCGCGTGTGAGCGCGCAAAAACCGGCGGCAAAGAGCTGATCGTAGGTTTTGTTCTCGGTCACGAATTCGAAATGCGCTTCTGCGAAGCCGCCTTTCCTGGAATCCGAGAGCGCGGATGGCACCATGCAACCCTTACCGCCTTTGTTTCGCCGTTTGTCGCCGGTCGCGGACTGCATCTTTCATGGGAACAGATTCAACACGCGGTAGGAATTTCTGCGAGTCGGCAATGCACGCTTGGCGCAGTTACCGCGGGCAAGCTTACCATGATGAAGAACACGGTAGACCCCATGGCCACGCAAAGCGGTGTTCTAGCTGCCCTACTTGCCGAGACGGGTTACACGGGGCCGGAACATGTTGTCGACGGCAAAGAGGGACTTACGCATGTCTTTGGTCCCGGCTGGAGGTTGAATCTGCTCACTGACGGGCTCGGCGACTCTTGGCGGATCACGCAATGCGGCATGAAGTTTTTCCCAACAGAAGCATTGACACATGCGCCAATCTCGGCGGTCCTCGATCTGGTAAAAACGAATGACCTCCACCCGGATGATGTCGAGAAAATCCAGATTCGTTCATTGGCTCGTGCGGCCGACATTCTTTCCGACCCGAGCAAGTACGACCCGCACACCAAGGAAACTGCTGACCATTCTCTGCCGTATGTCATAGCCGCCGCCCTTGTAGATCGCCAGGTCACGCCGGCGCAGTTCGAAATGGCTAAGATCATGGATCCGACAATCCGCGGGCAGCTCAAGAAGGTGGAAGTGGTTGCAGACCCTGAGATCGAAAAAGTTTTCCCGGCACTTCAGCGCGTGATCGTCAATATCACGACCACGGACGGCCGCACCTTCTCCAAGCAACTCGACTACCCGAAGGGAGATCCACGGAATCCGCTGACCGACGCCGAGATCGAAGAGAAGTATGCGGCACTTGCCGATGGCGTACTCTCTCCAAAAGCGCAGAAGAAACTGAAAGATACGATCTGGAATCTGGAGAAGGTCGGCTCAGTTTCTAAGCTAATGGCGCTGATGAAAGCGGATGTTCGCGCCAAGAAAAATTCACGCACAAAAGGAAAGATGAAGTCGAAAAGTCCCAGAAAAAAGAAGACACGCAGGTAAACAGAAATGGCTGATCTAAACCAAACAGTTATCGCAAGCCTTGACGCCAGGTTCGTAAAGTTGTCGGGCGGCGTCCGGGAATTGGCGGCTCCTTTGTCCGACGAAGACTTTTGGGCCAAGCCCTTTCCCTTCGGTAACAGTTTCGGACACCTCGTCCTGCATCTCACGGGCAATCTGAGCTACTACATCGGTGCTCAGATTGCCGGTACAGGATATGTGCGCAACCGGCCCGTGGAGTTCACAGATTCGTCTCGACCGTCCAAGGAGACAGTGATGAAGAATTTCGGGGAAGCTGTCGAGACAGTTCTTCGCACGATTCGCGCGCAAGCTCCAGATGATTGGTCCAAACCCTTCACCGGCGCGGGCAGCGATGCAAAAGATCGGTTCGATATGGTGCTGCAATGCGCAACCCATTTACATCATCATGTGGGGCAACTGATGTACATCGCGTTTGAATTGAAGAACAAGACCCACGAGGGCAAATGAAAGCAGCACGCCCGCTGGGCAAATGAATGAGAAGTGACAATTGAGATGGAATCGTCGCAGGGACGTTAAGCATGCCCCAGACTATCGTTGAAAAAATCGCGCAGACTCACCTTGCGGAGGGGCCAAGCCGCCCGCTCCGCACCGGAGATTTTGTCTCTATCCGGCCACATCGTGTCATGACACATGACAACACGTCTGCGGTGATGAGCAAGTTCAAAGGCATCGGCGCGAAAAAAGTCCATGATCCGCGCCAGATCGTGTTTACTCTGGACCACGATATCCAGAACCAGGACGAATCGAACCTAAAGAAATACCGCGCCATCGAAGTATTTGCGAAAGAGCAGGGAATTGATTTCTACCCCGCAGGTACAGGCATCGGCCACCAGATTATGGTCGAGCGCGGGTATGTTGTTCCCGGTTCATTCGTCGTCGCCTCCGACTCGCACTCCAATATGTACGGCGCTCTGGGCGCTATCGGCACACCTATCGTCCGCACCGATGCTGCGGCTGTTTGGGCTACTGGAGAATTCTGGTGGCAGATCCCGCGCAGCGTGCAGGTCGTCCTCGAGGGGAAACTGCCTGAGGGCGCCACTGGCAAAGACGTCATCATCACGCTGTGCGGTCTCTACAACCACGACGAAGTTTTGAACGCCGCGATCGAATTTACCGGCCCCGGAGTCGCATCGCTTTCGATGGACGCCCGCCTCTCGATCTCGAACATGACCACGGAGTGGGGTCCGCTCGTCGGCTTCTTCCCAGTCGATGCCGTCACGATCGAGTACTTGCGTGGGATACATCAGCTATTGAAAGCTACCGGCGTCGAGCGCTTTAGGGAAACTGAAATCGACAACTGGGCGAAAAATCCGCCGAACCCTGATCATGATGCTGTCTATGCCACGAAAATTACGCTCGACTTAAGCCAAGTTACCCCGCACGTCTCCGGCCCCGACACGGTTCAGGTTATGCAGTCACTAGCGGAAATGGAACGCAAGAAAATCGCGATCCAGAAGGCCTATCTTGTCTCCTGCGTGAACTCGCGTCTCGAGGATCTAGAAGCCGCCGCGAAAGTTTTGAAAGGTAAGAAGATCGCCGATGGCGTCCAGTTCTATCTCGGTGCCGCGAGCAAGTGGGTGCAGGAAGAAGCTGAGCGGCGTGGAGTCTGGCAAACACTGATGGACTCGGGCGCACGCCCGCTCCCAGCCGGATGTGGCCCCTGCATCGGTCTCGGCGTTGGTCTTCTGGAGAAAGGCGAAGTTGGCATTTCCGCAACGAATCGCAATTTCAAGGGCCGCATGGGATCGCGTGATGCCCAATGCTATCTCGCGAGCCCCGAAGTAGTTGCTGCGTCCGCCGTCGCCGGGTTCATCCGTGGCCCGCACGAATTTGCTGACCGAAAACCGGCTCGCCACTTGCAGGAGTTTGCCGCCGCCGCCAGTTCCGAAAAAGTTGAAATTCTCAAAGGCTTCCCGGAGCGAGTCAAAGGCCGCCTCGTTTTCATGCCGCAGGACAACGTCAACACTGACGCCATCTACGGCAAGGACTACACCTACCGCGATGACATGACCAAGGAAATGATGGCGAAGGTCGTGATGGAAAATTACGACCCACAGTTTGCGGCGTGCACCAACGCCGGAGATGTCATCGTTAGCGGATTCAACTTCGGCACCGGATCGAGCCGTGAGCAGGCGGTTACGTGTCTGAAAGCCAAAGGTATTCCGCTGGTCATCGCAGCCAGCTTCTCTCAGACCTATTTGCGCAACGCGTATAACAACGGATTCCTGTGCGTGGAAGTGCCAGAACTGGTGAACAAACTGAATGCCCAGTTCGCAAGCGAGAATGCCGCTAAGGAGAAAACAATTATTCCCGGCGATGAAATCGACATTGACTTTACTTCCAGCATGATTACCTGGCGCGGAGACAAGTTTTCATTTCCTGCGCTCGGGAGCGTGCCGCAATCGTTGGTGATCGCGGAGGGAGTAGAAAATTTGGTCGCGAAGCGTTTGGGTTTGTCGTAAACGATGCAGCTGATAATGGTGTCCTTCGCGCCACCAGTTTTAAAAGTTTATAAGGAGATCTAATAAATGCCCAAACATACCGTCATATCCATGCCCGGAGACGGCATTGGCAACCAAGTCCTGCCCGAGTCCGTTCGCGTTTTGAACGCTGTCGGCTTCGACGCGGAATACATTCATGCCGACATCGGATGGGACATCTGGTGCCGCGAGGGCAATGCGCTACCGGATCGCACCATTCAGTTGCTCGAAAAGCACAAACTCGGACTATTTGGTGCCATCACTTCGAAGCCGAATAAGGAAGCTCAGGCCGAACTGGCGCCCGGGCTGCGCGCTAAGGGCTACGTGTACTACAGCCCAATCGTGACAATGCGCCAGAAGTTCAATCTCGATACCTGCATGCGTCCTTGCATCGGATTTATTGGCAATCCGCTCAACTTTGTTCGCAAGCGCACGGACGGCGGTTTCGACGAGCCACAGATCAACGCGACGATTTTTCGCCAGGGAACCGAAGGCATGTATGCGGGAGTCGAGTGGACCAACCCTCCCGAAAACGTCCGCGCTGCTCTGAACTCGCATCCGCGTTTCAAGGCCTTTGCTAATGTCCCTGGCCGCGATCTGGCCGTCAGTTGCCGGATTATCACCCGCAATGCTGCGACCCGCATCATTACGGCCGCGTTTGAATACGCGAAGAAGAAGAATTTCAAAGCCGTTACCATCTGCGAGAAACCGAACGTTGTTCGGGAGACTTCCGGCATGATGGAAGAAGTGGCGAAGGAAATTCACAAGAAGTATCCGGATATCCAGCTCTGGTCCACTAACATCGATGCGCAGATGATGTGGCTGAACAAAAATCCTGAAGACTACAACGTAATCGTCGCTTCGAACCTGTTTGGCGATATTCTTTCCGATGCCTTTGCTGGACTCGTCGGGGGGCTTGGTTTTGCGGCTTCCGGCAATATTGGAGACACCGTCGCGGTTTTCGAGCCAACCCACGGCTCTGCTCCAAAATATGCTGAGTTGAATCCTCCCATCGTGAATCCGATTGCGATGATTCTTTCCGCGGCTATGATGGTGGATCATGTCGGCGAGCACGACAAAGCCGAACGCATTAAGACCGCGGTCGCATCGGTTGTGAAAGAAGGCAAGGTGCGAACCTACGACATGATGCGCATTCCGGGCGGAGCGAAGTCTATCAGCCAGGGAGCAGCTTCGACCGTGCAAATGACGGACGCGATTTTGAAAAAACTATAAACACTTAAACCACGGAGAGCACGGGGCACGGGGTAACAAAGCGCGACTTCTCCCGTGTTTCTCGGAATCTTCTGTGGGTGAAATCTTCTATGCCAGCACCTCGCACTGCCGAAGCCGGACACTACGGAAAAGAGATCCGTTCAGACGCTCACGTTGCCGTCGAGCCACGCGATGGCGGAGGCGTCCAGATCAGCATGCAGTCCCGCGTAGCTCCTTATTATGGAGATGCGATTACGGCTCAGGCGCGCGAAATGCTTGAGACCATGGGTGTGAAGAATGCACAGGTCTCGATCCACGACGAGGGCGCACTGCCATTCGTCATCTCTGCGCGCATTGAAACAGCAATAAACAGGTCTGGTCTCGGCACCGGTAAAAAGGTTTTGCCCGAGAGAGCTGCGCTGCCCGAACCCTCACCCAAAGATCGTCTTCGCCGTTCGCGCCTTTACGTGCCTGGATCAGAGCCAAAATACTTTATCAACGCGGCGCTGCATGGTCCTGACGCCGTCATCCTCGATCTCGAGGACTCTGTACATCAATCGGAAAAGGACTCCGCTCGCATCCTCGTCCGCAACGCACTTCGCAACGTAAACTTCGGCGCCTGCGAGCGGATGGTACGCATCAACCAGTTGCCGCTCGGACTGCAGGATCTTGCCGACATTATTCCGGAAACACCGGATCTCATTCTTATTCCGAAAGTCGAGCATCCAGGACAAGTCGCTGAGATTGACCGAATGATCACGGAGCTGAAGCTGCGTAATAGCATCAATCGGTCGATCTGGATCATGCCGATTCTAGAATCTGCGCTCGGCATCGAGAACGCATCGGCGATCGCTGGTGCCAGTCCAAACGTTGCGGCAATCACCATCGGCCTTGAGGATTACACCGCAGACCTCGGTGTTGCGAAGACGCCGGAAGGCCGCGAATCACTCTTCGCGCGCTCGCGTCTGGTAAATGCAGCGCATGCGTCCGGTGTACAGGCAATTGATTCAGTGTTTGGCGACGTGGCCGACATGAATGGCCTGAAAGTCTGGGGTGAGAATTCGCGTGCACTCGGATTCGAAGGCATGGGCTGTATTCATCCCGCGCAGATTCCGGTAATTCACGCGGCGTTTGCGCCTTCGAAGATAGAAATCGAAAAAGCTCAGAAGATTGTCGCAGCATACGATGAAGCACAGAAACATGGGCTGGGCGTTGTCAGCCTAGGCTCGAAGATGATCGACCAGCCTGTGGTGAATCGTGCTTTGAAATTGGTCGAGCGCGCAAAGTCAATGAGTTTGGTGTAGCTCACGAAGTGAATTGCGAATCTCTTGGTCTATTTCTCGTTCTTTCAGGTTGAAGTGCGTTCGCCTGACTTTCTTCGTGTCTGTGCTTCCGCAGTGAAAGAGGTTAGAAGAAAATGCCTGACCGAGTTGAACTAGCGCATAACGCCGCTGGCCGCCGTGTCCCCACCATGGTCAACGGCAAGCCGCAGATGCCGTATCTCGGCGTGGGCAAACATCAGCCTCGCGGACGCAAACAGGCTCCGCCCATTCGGTCGAACAAGGATTATCCGGACAACGGCGACAAACGACTTCCTGATCTCGAGACTGCGCTCCGAAGTTGTGGGCTTCGCGACGGCATGGTGATTTCGAGCCACCATCACCTTCGCGACGGGGACAAGGTCGCGATGATCGCGCTCGAATCGGCAGCGAAACTTGGCATCAAAGACCTCATGTGGTTTCCCAGCGCGTCCTTTCCCTCGCAGGAGGGTGCAATCGACCTGATGGAGAAGGGAACGATCCATCACATTGAAGGTTCGATGAACGGCCCGCTCGGTGATTACTGCACGCAAGGAAAGATGAGCGGCATGGGTGTTCTCCGCTCTCATGGCGGACGTTGGCAGGCCATTCAAGACGGCGAAGTTCATATCGACGTCGCGGTCATCGCCGCGCCCATGGCGGACGCATTCGGTAACGCTGACGGGTCGCACGGCAAGTCCGCCTGCGGATCGCTCGGCTTCGCATTAGCCGATTCCATCTACGCCGATCACGTCATCGTCGTCACTGACAATCTGGTTCCGTTCCCGTGCATTCCCTGGCACATTCAGGGAAACAACGTGGACTATGTCGTCGAAGTTGAGTCGATTGGCGACCCTGCGAAAATTGTCTCGGGCACTACTCAGATCACTCGTTCTCCAGATCGCCTGCGTATTGCCGAACTCGTTGCGCGCTTCCTGCGGGAGGCCGGCATAATGAAGAATGGATTCTCGTTTCAAGCCGGTGCTGGTGGTATCGCCTTGGCGTTTGTTCAGTATCTCAAGGCGATGATGAAAGAAGACGGCGTGAAAGCACGCTTTGTGCGCGGTGGATCGACCAAGTATCTCGTCGAGCTACTGCACGAGGGCCTCACCGACTATATCCTTGACGGACAGACCTTCGATCTCGACGGCGTTCGCTCCATGGCCGACGACCCGCGACATGTTCCCAGTTCACCGTTCACGTCCTACAACTACCATGGGAAGGGAAACTTCGCGTCCATGGTGGATGCCGTTGTACTTGGCGCAACTGAAGTTGACGTGAATTTTAACGCCAATGTCGTCACTCATTCTGACGGTCGCCTTTTGCACGGCATCGGTGGTTGGCAGAACTGCCTGTTCGGAGGATGTTCCATTCTGGCCGTTCCATCGTTTCGAGACCGCATTCCCGTCATTGTTGATGAAGTCACCACCCTCACGGGGCCCGGCGAGATGATTGATGTCATCGTGACTGAGCGCGGGATCGCTATCAATCCGATCCGTACTGACCTGCTCAATGCCGTCAAGGGGTCGAAGCTCCCGATTCGCCAGCTGCAAGACATCAAGAACGAAGTCGAGAAAATCTGTGGCGGCAAACCAGCGCGCCCAAAACTCGGCGACAAACCGTGCGCAGTAGTGAAGTGGGTCGACGGCACCGTCCTTGACACAGTCTGGCAGGCCGGCTGAACTAGGTTTTTTTCGGCCGATTAATAGCCCTACCTTCTGCAATCTTACGAATATTTACGTTTACTTTCGATCCCCACCGATATTACACTGGCCGCGTTTGAGGTGCCCCATGCGCCGCATCGCTCTAATTTTTCTCATCGCGTCGACATTCGCCTTTGCACAGGACCAGCAAGCCCAGATTGGATACAAGTCCGATCCGAACGCCGATCAGAAAAAGACAATCCTACTGAAAGACTTTCATCCGATCTCCAGGCTGCACGTCCCCGTTCACAAGATTGAACGTGCCAAGTATTACGTCATTGACGTGCACAACCACATCAATGACGCGCAGGGCATCGACGATCATATGGATCCCGCGAAGGTCGTCCAGATCATGGACGCGACCAACGTGAAGACGGTCGTGATCCTCACTGGTATGTGGGGAGACAAACTGCAGAAGGTCATCGACGAGATGGTGAAGCCATTCCCGGGTCGGTTCATAGTCTTCACCCAGATCGACTGGTCGAAAATCGATGCGCCCGATTTTTCTCAGCAAATGGTCCGGCAGATCGACGACGCCGTTTCACGCGGCGCTCGCGGTTTAAAGCTGTTGAAGGACCTTGGCCTCGGCGTTCGTGACAAGTCCGGGAAACTCATCGCCATTGATGATCCGCGTCTCGATCCTATCTGGGACGAATGCGGCCGGCTTGGTATTCCCGTTTCTATTCATTCTGCCGACCCGGAAGCATTCTTTTATCCAATCGATGCCACCAACGAACGGTACGAAGAACTCGTCGAGCATCCCGATTGGAGTTTCTACGGAAGAGACTACCCCGGCATCGAAGCGCTGCTGGAAGCGCGAAACCGCGTATTCGCCAAGCATCCCAAAACGCGTTTCGTATCGCTTCATATGGGATGGCCCGAGAATCTCGACTGGGTCGCATCCATGCTAGACAAGTATCCGAACGTGATGGTCGAATTCGGCGCGCGCGAAGCAGAACTCGGACGCCAGCCAACGCGCTCTCGGGAATTTTTCCTGAAGTATCCCGACCGCATCATGTTTGGTACCGACAGCGGAATGGACGAGGAGATGTACCGGAACATTTTCCGGTGGCTCGAGACGTCCGATGATTATTTCGAGCCATGGGGATACCCCGGCCAAGGCCGCTGGCTGATTTACGGCATAAAGCTGCCGGATGACGTGCTGGAAAAGATCTACCATAAAAATGCCGAGAACCTGTTCGCGCAATTCAAAGGACAAGCAAAGTAACGATTTCCCTCGCCCTTTTTGGGTGAATGATTTCCCGCTAATGCGAATGCGCAAGCTGCACAGGAGCCCACTTATGCATCGCCAGTCCGCACTCCTACTCACGATCCCACTGCTGTTCACGCTAGCTTGTTCGAAGACGCCGCAGGCCACCAAACAGCCACCAGCGAAACCATCCGAAATCAAACTCGACCTCGCCGCAGGAGGACCGGCGACGGTCACAACTTCGACGGCCGAATTTCGCGTGCTCCCAAGCGGGTACATCCAGTCCACCCTTTTGTCGAACAAGCTCTCACTCGATGAGCCAGCCGTAGGTGTTCCGGCCGACAGCGATTACGTCGTGGCTGACGGCAAGGAAGTACGGTTTGTTCTCGAATTCGACAAAGCGCAGACAACTGAAGCGATCGGCAAACTCGGACGCGGCAAGCGCATTGAGATCCCCGCCCACCCACTGGGGCCTGCCGGAACGAACCTGCAGCGCACGCTCGTGCTGGAAGCGTACGATGACTTTCCCAACCTTCTCCTCAGCACCGTCTCGTACAAGAACACGGGTACCGTCGATGTTCCGCTCCAAAAAACCGTGGCGCAGCGGCACCGTCTAAGCGCGAAACTAATCGACGCGAAAGCGCAACCTTACGATCTCTGGTCCTATCAAGGCTCAAGTTACGACTGGGGCAAAGATGATGTTCTTCAACTCCGCAAGCCTTTCTCGCAACCGAACGTTATGGGTGAGATGGTGAAAGGTGGATATGGCGGCGGCATCCCGGTGGTTGCCTTCTGGACGGGCAAAGTTGGCACAGCCATTGGCCACGTGGAAACACTCCCGATTCCTGTGTCTCTGCCGGTGAAAGTCGACAGCGACAACCGGGTTGACACCGCACTTGAAATTCCCGCGGCCACGCTTCTCAAACCGGGAGATACCTACTCCACACCCCGGAACTTCGTGGCTGTTTTCTCCGGAGACTTCTACGAGCCGCTGCGCCTCTGGTCGAGCGTTCTTCAAAAAGAAGGATGGGAAATTCCCAAGCCTTCCGCAGAAGCTTACAACGTGAGCTGGTGCGGATGGGGATATGAATTTAATGTGACGCCAGCGGAGATGACTGGGACGATTCCCAAACTCAAAGAGCTCGGCATCAAGTGGGCGACGCTCGACGACCGCTGGTTCGATACTTACGGGGATTGGGATCCTCGCCCTGATACGTTTCCCGGAGACTCCATCAAGAAAATGGTGGATGACTTTCACAAAGAAGGGGAGCTCGTCCAAATCTGGTGGCTACCTCTTACCGTCGAGGATGGACAGAATCGCTGGGAGTCGCACAAATACATCGTTTCAAAAGTCGTGAAAGAACATCCCGAGTGGCTCATTCTTGACAAGGATGGCAAGCACGCTCACATGACGCGTGGCTTGGCCGCACTCTGCCCGGCCGTGCCTGAGGTGCAGGCTTACCACAAGAAGCTCACTGAAAAATTCATCCGCGACTGGGGTTTTGACGGGCACAAGCTCGACAACATTTACACTCCACCACTCTGCTACAACCCGGCGCATCACCACAAATCGCCGGAGGATTCGGTCTATGCCATGGCGGATGTGTACAAAACGATTTTCCAAACCACGCGCGCTCTCAAGCCCTACAGTGTTACGCAAAGTTGTCCATGTGGCACACCGCCGTCGCTGGCGTGGCTGCCTTACATGGACCAGGCTGTCACGGCTGATCCAGTGGGAGCGTTGCAGGTTCGCCGTCGCATCAAGATGTACAAAGCGCTTCTTGGACCCGAGTCCGCGGTCTACGGCGATCACGTCGAACTTTCCATTATGCATCGTCAAGGAAACAGCTGGAGCGAGGTTGGCGACGACTTCGCGTCAACCATCGGGCCTGGCGGCGTGGTAGGAACGAAATTCGTATGGCCTGATCCTGGACCGAAATATCAGAGGGTCAATCTCACGGCCGACAAAGATCAAAAGTGGAAAAAATGGATTGGGATTTACAACGACAAGATGCTCTCAAAAGGAAGTTTCCGTAACCTATATACGATTGGATACGACACACCAGAAGGCTATGCGATTGAAAAGGACGGCAAAATGTATTACGCCTTCTTCGCTCCTGTATACAAGGGAGACTTGGAACTTCGAGGTCTCGCCCCTGGTTCCTACAAAGCTGTGGACTATTCGACCGGTAAGGAATACGGCAGCGTGACGGCAAACGAAGGATCGGGCAAAGTCGCGGTGGACTTCAAAGACCACTTGTTGCTCGAGGTGAGCAAGTGAGCCCGCAGCACATTTGGCCGGGAAAATGATGACGAAGCCCGTTTAAAAGAAAAACTGTCAACCCGAGCAAATCGAAGGGCCAGTTTTCGACGGCGACCGAACAACATCAATTCGAATGCTGTGGATCCTAACCCATTCAACATAAAAAAAGCCGGGCTGGTTTTCAGCCCGGCTCATACAGTCACGAAGATTTATTGCTGCAGCTTGATCGCTCCTCCGATGTCAAATCCAGAATCTGCCTGGAGTGAATAGGCAGATGAATTCGACACCATGTAAAGAACGATGTTTCCTGAGACATTGTTCACGCTCGCTGTAACGCGACCGTTCCCCCCAACAGAATACGTTCCGGATAGGGAGCTTTGTGTAACCACGCTTGGTCCTGGAGGGAAGAAGCTGTTTGCAACTTGATTCTGAACCACGTTTCCAGCGCCATCAGGGATAAAGGTGCCAACACGATCCTTGAAGGCTGTATCGAACCCGTCCATAAAGAACGCGTACTGGCCGCTTAAGGTGGAATTGGTGAAGGAAGTCGTGGTTTGCTTTTCTACCACTCCGTCCTCGGCATTGGCAGGATTGTTGACGAGATAAAATGCGCGCGTCGGACTTACCATCCACAATACTTGATTGGTGACGACACCACTGTTGAGTCCAACCATTGCCCGTCCGTTCGACGCAACACTATAGGTCCCACCCGTGATTGCGACGTTCGATTGCACATTGCCATCTTGCACCGAATCGAACGCGCCGCCGGTTATCGCACCGCTGCCATCGGCGTTGAAGACGCCGACTGTATGGATTGCCGCGATGTTTAATCCGGAATCTCCGGTCGCTCCGAAAACGAAGGCCCCCGACAGCATCGAATTCGAATATGGCCCAACAGTTTGCGCCTCAGCACGACCAAGGCTCAGAGTTCCGTCAGCTCGCATCAGCCGGAATGTATTCGCGTCCACAGCGTAATAAATATAGTTCGCGGTGAACCCTCCGCCCTCGGTAACGGCCATCGTGCCTCTTCCATTGGTTCCCGGAGAACTGGCTGATCCTGTGAGCGTTACAGAAGATAAGGTGTTGGAGTTCAAGATATCTTCGTTGCCCGTCAACGCTCCTCCGGCGAACGTCATCCGGCCCACGAGGGAGGCCGCGTCGGGTGCGATATTGGTTTCGTGAATACGAAACACGAACGTTCCGTTTGGAGGAGCGGCAAATGCCGACGTCGTTTGTTTCTCCCCTGAACCCGCGCCTGTTCCAAAGAAGTCGTCTTCGATGATGTAGAAGTGATTGGTGTCCGACAGGGTGATGCGATAGGAGACGGTTACGCCGGCAACGCTGAGAACTACGTCTCCACTGCCGTCCTTGTTGATCGCGTAGGCCCCGGTAAAGCCATTTGAGCCGATTGATCCACTTTGTGCAAAATCCTCAGTGCCGTTACTGATATTTCCGTTCCCATCGGCGGTGAATACGCCCGACAAGACGTAGTAGTCCGAATTGCCCGTACCGTCCGACAACAGCATGTTCCCTGACAGCGAGTAGGCATACTGCCCGTTTAGACTGGCATTGCTGAAGTTTCCCGTGATAGGTGGGCCGGAATTATTGTCGTCTCCACAGGCGACTGCAAATATCAGCAGGCCAACTACGCCTGCCACTCCAAGCCACCGTACGGCAGCTCTACGATAAGCGTTTCCAGACATAACAAGACGGCGCACGGCGCACCTCTCCCCTGAAAATTGGATATTAAATTTCTAACACAGCGAACCGAAAGAAGTTGTCCCCAGAACCCCAACGATTACTTCGATGCCGAATCGTTCAACCGGCGACGGCGTTTTTTGGCGGGAACCAATGGTCCATGCGCGCACATTCACCCCTGCAAATGCCTTTGACTTCGATCTACGACTCCGCCTAAGATTGCCGCCCAAAGCGGCCAACATGAATACAACCTACCAGCCTCGCCCGGTCGATACTTCGAGCGTTACGATCCCAGAAGCTCTCCAGGAAAAGATCGAAGACCTCGCCCGAAATAATCACGAGGTCTGGGCCAGCTCTCGCATTTCAGAAGGATGGCGCTACGGTCCTGGACTTGATCGTGAGAAGCGCGAGCATCCGAGCCTGGTCCCATATGAACTGCTGCCTGAGTCGGAAAAGGATGTGGATCGCGCTACCGTGGTGCAAACCCTAAAAGCCACGCTCGCCATGGGGTTCCGCATCGAGCATGGATAGTCTCGACGAAACTTCTACGAACCGCGACAGAACACCCGATGACATGGACGATTGGCCTCGCGCTCTTCCCGGGAGTGTGAAGTCGGCGTGTGACGAACTCGTCGTCACGTACCGTGAGGCTGATGCAAAAGCCATTAAGTCGCTCAACAGGCATCGAATTGCGGTGCGCTTGTCGGCCATATTCGGCACGGCCGCTGTCACGGTTGCGACCATCGAGTTGGCCCGACACGCTGAGGGATTTGAAGGCAAAGCGTGGCTTTTGCTTGAGGGCCTCGCAGCACTCGCAGTTGGAGCAGTCGTGATCTGGGGGTCGCTAAGTGCCCTGATGTCGACGTGGCTGCTTGAGCGTCACAAAGCGGAACGATGTCGATTCCGCAAATACCGTTTTCTGCTCGACCTTGCTCTCGCCTCCGACCCAATATGGATTACCGAACTCTCCGCAGAACTGAAAAAAGACGCGGTCGATTTTCGCACTCTTGACGACGCGGATATGGAGCGCTGGATGGACGATGATCCGGTCGCGGACCCGCAGCCTATCCCTAACGATGACGAGCACACGGTTGGCGAGCGTCTGCGCGATTTGGCGTCGCATTATGTACGCCAGCGCCTCGAAAAACAGGAGAAGTATTTCTTCAGACAATCGAAACGAAACACTGACCGTGATAATCGCTACAAGAACATTCCCTTGATTTTCTTTTTTCTAAGTATTCTTTTCGCTCTGGTTCATTTTCTTTTACCAGCTGCTCTTGAAATGTTCTCCATTAAGACAGAGCTTCACACGGAATGGATGGTCGCTGCCGCCGCTATTCTCCCGGTGCTTGGCTCTGGCATTCGCTTGTGGCGTTCGGCGTTCGAATTCAGCCGTAACACCATCCGCTTTCGTGCGAAGGCAAACACTCTGAAAACACTGATCAGCAGCGTTAACAATCAGCTCAGGTCCGACCATCGCATTGTGCCCGAGGAGCTTGTCCGCGACATCTGGAATGGGGAACTGGTTCTAGAGGAAGAACACCGCGAGTGGCTGCGCTTGATGCGCGAAGCCGAATGGATTGGGTAAAAGCTTTTTCGGCCGTTTGGTTGTGCGCGTCACCTTCCACAATTCGCCAACCGGCTCCCGGCCACCGGTACGCCATACTGATTGCCGCCTTGCAGAGACTGGCGGTCGGCGGCCAACGTCACCGTATCCACCGGCTTTGGCCAAATGAGCTGATAGTTTTGGCCGCCGCCGCTCCAGCGGCCAATCAGAGGGCCAGCGTTTAAGGATCCGTCGGGGACGAATATTCACGATTGCCCCGTTAAACCAATGCCAGTTTCCAACAATGCCAGAGCCGCCCGAAATTCGAGTAGCGGACATGGTAAAGCCATACTGATTGGCGCCCGAGAGCGTCCTCCCGCCATTACTGAGCACGGCATTGTCTACAGGCTCGGGCCAGGTGAAGTTGTAAACGCTCTTCACCGAATCAACCAGACGCCATCGCCCTGGGAATGTCACGGCTGTCATCGATCCATCCTTTCGGATGTCCACCGTTACATTGTTCGACCACTTCCAACATCCGACGATCGGATCATCGCTCGTCTTATTTCCCAGCATCCACCATGCGCCGCCGCCAAGCAGCGCCGCCAGAGCTAGTAGCGCAATCCATTTCAACGAGGAGCCAGAGGGTTTGGTGGGCGGCAGTACCGGCGCTACCGCGACCGCAGGAGATGCTACTCGTGGAGCAGACGGTGGAGCGCTTACAACTGGCTTTGCTGGTGCGTTTGATTGCGGCAAGATCCTGATTACCGTTTCGGCCAGATAGTCGAGGTGAGTTTCCATCGGCGGCGTGATGGCGTCCAACCAATGCACCGAGCTGATGAAATAGTCGAGAGACTTGGTTGGCTTCACGTCCTGGATGCGAAACGGAATGATAGTCAAACCATGACTTACAGCGCGCTCGACTTCTTTTGCGACGTGGGTGGAAGCGTTCGTGTTCGCAGAAAACACTAGCACCATCACACGACACTGCTCGATCGCTTCGATGATCGATTCCCCATAGGAAAAGCCGGGAGGCACATCCCGTTGAGCGATCCAGCAGCGCACGCCTCGTTGCTCAAGGCGTGCGCAAACGGCGTCCGCTACGGTTTTGTCGGGCGATGGGTAACTGATAAAGACATCGAAGCCCACGCGTGCCGCCTGTGATTAGATTTTGAAGAAAGACGATGGGGCCGGAATTACCTGCGAACCGGGGAAGTTCGCGACGCGCGATTCTACCAAAACTGGGTTTCGAGTGGGATAGAAAGGATTTGGGCCGTGGGCCCAGCCGCTTATTTACAGTCTTTCAGGAAGGATTCACGGTGCGTTCTATCGCGAAAGGCTTCAGTTCCGCCGGCACGGGTCGTCGAGAGTGCTCCCGCCGAGTTGCCGCCCTTCAAGCACGATTTCAAATCTGCGCCCTTCACAAACTGGTTGATAAACCCGGCATCAAAACTATCTCCTGCACCGACAGCGTCCACCAACTCGACCGGGTAGCCGGGCGCCTCGACCCGCTCGTTCCCGCGCTGGGCAACGGCACCTTTAGCTCCGAGCTTCATGGCCACCACCGGTACGACTTTTGCGAGTTTCGCCAATGCTTCGTCGCCCGTGCTCGCACCGGTGATTCTCTTTGCTTCGCTCTCGTTGGGTAGGAATACATCGACATACTCGAGCGCCTGCCACAATCCGTGCTCCCACTGGTTTTCAGGATCGTCGTTCGTATCGAGCGAGACGGTGAGGCCGGCCGCTTTAAGGTATTTAAACAGCTCCATGATTCGGGGTAATAACCCGAGCTGCAAATAGAATGACGACAAGTGGAAATGCCTAGAATCCGACAAGTATCCGAAATCAAGATCTTCGAATAGAAGCGCCGCGATTGTTCCGGAATAAGTCACCATGTTGCGCCATTTGTCGCGCTGCAAAATGACCGTAATTCCAGTGGACAATCCAGAATCAGCTCGCTGGACCTTTTCTACGTTAACGCCACTCTCTGCAAGGCGCGTCAGCGCGATCTCGCCAAGCTGGTCTTTGCCGATGCACGAGATAAATCCCACTCGACTGCCTAGCGAAGCCAGGTTATGAGCCACGATGCTGGACGAGCCACCCAGCGTCAAACTCATGCCATCCGCGAGCAGCTCCCGCTCTGCGGGCAGTTCGTCCGGCACACCGTACAGGATTAAGTCGAGATTTAGCTCCCCCGCGATCGTGACGTCAAAGCGCGGCATGTTCCGTCGTCTCAGACCCTCTGTCTTCCAGTTCCACCACTCGACTCAGGTTGCGCGGATGATCGGGGTCAAGGCCTTTTTTAAGGCCGGTATAGAGTCCGGCGAGCTGAGGTCCATACAGGGTGGGCGCGAGACGAGCTAGCTCCGGCGACTCCAGGTTCAATTCAATCAATAAGTCCGCGGATGCACGCGCTCTTCGGTCCGCACGATTACACACCACCATCGTTGTGCCGCCCAACTGCTTCATTTCTTCCAGTGCCTCGCACTCGGCGTCATACGACGATTCCGAAAGCAAGAACACCAGCAACGTTTCAGGACTGACAATGGATTTGGGCCCATGCCGGAATTCCAGAGTATGAAACACCTGCCCGTAAGAAACGGACATCTCCGTCATTTTCAAAGCCGACTCACAAGCCAAACCAAAAAATGGGCCCTGCGCGAGCGACACGTAATCGGCAAACGCGTGTCCTGCGACAAATTCGCGCACTCTTTTCGGCACATCATGCAGCGTGCGCTCAGCCGCGCTTGGCAATTGCTTCAGCGCATCGATGAAAGGCTTATCGTCAGCGACGGTTGCCGCCAGCGCCTGCATGGTAAGCAGCATTGACGTAAACGAACGCGTCATCACTGTGCTTTGTTCATCTGCAGGGGAAAGCAGAATGGTAGTGCTTGCCATCTCTTCTAGCACTTGCCCCGCGGAGCAAGTGATCGCCAGCGTTTCGACTCCCCGATCCTTGAAAATCTGAGCTGCTCGCAATACCTCTGACGTCTTTCCGGAGCGCGATACCAACACCGGAACCATGTCACTCGTGTCCCCTAGGGTCAACTCAGGATAAAGAAGCACCTCGGAGGCTGGCACAGCCCGGGCGCGACATTCGGTTAGCAAATTCATGCTGGCGGCCGCGGCCAGCGATACGTAGTAACTGGATCCGCAACCGATAAACAGCCAATTGCGTTTTCCATGAAATCGCTGGTTTACATCTTCGAGACGACGTTCTCGCGCCAAGAGTTCCAAACACGCATCCCACACCTTCGGCTGCGACAGGATTTCCGCTAACGCGTATGCCCCCGATGTTGTTGGCCCGCCACTCCGGTTGTCCTTCTGATCAGACAAGATGCACCTCGATATTGGCCTTTTTCAACGCTTTCAGGTCGCTGTTTGCAACGCCTCGATCCGTAATGACTTCATGCACAGCAGTCGGCGGCCCAATCAGAGAAAGGCTCCGCCGCCCAAATTTGCTTGAGTCGCACACCGCTATCGAGCGCCGCGAAATGTCGACCATAACCCTGTTCACTTTCGCTTCCAGCAGGTTCGGAGTGCTCAATCCGTATTGCGTATCGAAACCGTCCACGCCGAGAAATAGTAGGTCGGCACTGAGCCGTCGAAGAGTCTCTTCAGCGATTGGCCCTACGAGCGAGAATGAATTTTTGCGCAGAGTCCCGCCCGTCAAAATGACTTCTACGGACGTGCCAGAGAGTTCCGCTGCGATATTGACGGCGTTCGTGATGATCGTGAGGTTATGAAACTCTCGCAGGGAACGTGCCACAGCCGTAGCGGTTGTCCCTGAGTCTAGAATCACGACCTGTCCTTCTTTGACCATCCGTGCCGCAGCAGCGGCGATGTGCAGTTTTTCGCGACGGTGCAGTTTCTCTTTTTCTCGTAGAGTCGGATCTTCAAGAGCTCCTTCACGAGCTGGCAGCGCTCCGCCGTGTGTGCGATGGATCAGCCCTTGAGAGTGAAGAATCTCAAGGTCCTTTCGGATAGTCACTTGAGAGGTTTCGAACTGCTGCGCAAGATCGGTGACCAAGACCCTGCCTTCGCGGTTCAGGTTCTCCACAATGGCGCGCCGGCGTTCTTCGTTGAGCACAGGATTTGACCCGCCGGGCGGAATTGCGGGGAAGAAGTTCGCCCGTGTGAGACTTATGGTTGCGCTTTCTTTTTATATCGTTTGCTTTCGTTTGTCCAACAGAAAAAGCTGGAGGATGCCGCGACGATTAGCGTGACCACCTCGCGAATACGAGCGATTCGCATTTCAGTACTGAGTTTTTCTCGCTTTTTAGCCGGAAACATCGGGTGAGGGCAGTGACGCAGATCGGGTGCCTTTAAGACGCGGCGCAAACCACACAACGATCCTGTACAGAAAAAGAACGCCGAGAATGACCGCATACTGCAAAGGTTTGCGCAGATCGGCTTTTACGAGCCAGATATAGTGAATTACACCTGCGATGGCCGAAATATAGATCAGCCGATGCAGGCGTTGCCAGTTCTTGCCGCCCAGGCGCCTGATCCATCCTGCTGTCGATGTCAAAGCCAACGGGATAAGCAATAGAAAACCCAGCATTCCTGCGGTGATGAATCGCCTCTTGACAACGTCTGCGACCATCTCATGCCAGTCGAAAAATTTATCCAGCCAAAGCCACGTCATGAAATGCAGAGAGGCATAGAAAAACGCGTACAGACCGAACATCCTGCGGAAACGAATCAAAGACGGTACGCCCAAAAGCTTTCGCAGCGGCGTGATGCTCAGCGTGGTCAGAAGGAAACGCATCGTCCAGTCGCCGGTCGAGTGCGTGATCACTTCAATCGGATTTGCGCCCAGGTTTCGGTGCAAACCCTGCCATGCGAGCAGGCCCAGCGGTGCTACACACACCAGGAACACCGGGATTTTTATCCATCGAATCATTCAACTTAAGAGTGTTGCGGTCGAAAAGTAATACGCAAGCTGTGAGGCTTCTTGTGACGTGGCAGGCGATTTTTGCAGCCAGCACGTCTGACACAACGGTTTAGAAATTCTTCTTCAAGTCCATTCCGGAATAGAGGCCTGCGACTTGATCATACCCGTTGAACATTAAGGTTGAACGCTTACTAAACTCTCCTAGCCTTCGCTCACGGGCTTGGCTCCACCTCGGATGGTCCACAGTTGGATTCACATTCGAATAAAATCCGTACTCATTCGGCGCCGACAGATTCCATGTACTTGCCGGCTGATCGTCCGTGAATCGAATCTTTACAATTCCCTTAATACTCTTAAAGCCGTACTTCCATGGCAAAACCATGCGCAGCGGGGCGCCATTCTGATTCGGCAAAACTTCTCCGTACATTCCGAAAGAAAGAAGCGCTAGTGGATGCATCGCCTCATCCATACGCAGGCCTTCAACGTAAGGCCACTTCAGCACTGAAGACTTTTGCCCCGGCATCTGTTTCGGATCGTAGATCGTCGTAAACTCCACGTACTTTGCTTTACCCAGCGGCTCCGCCCGCTTTATGAATTCGCTGAACGAATACCCAACCCACGGCACCACGATCGACCAGCCTTCTACGCACCGATGCCGATAGATACGCTCTTCGGGCGTTGACATTTTCAAGATTGCGTCAACGTCGAACGTTTGCTTTTTCTTAACCAACCCCTCGACTGAGACCGTCCACGGACGTGTTTTGAAATCCTTTGCCAGTCCGGCTGGTTCGTACTTATCTGTCGAAAACTCGTAGTAGTTGTTGTAATTGGCAACGTCTTTGATTGGAGTGATTGTCTCCGTCGTGGAAAAGGGGCTCTTCAGAATGCCGTCGATTTTGGTGTTTGCATGCACAGACTTAGTGGGAGACGCGAATTCACGCAACCCGAACCCTGCGGCCGCTACAACGCCAAGCCCGGCAGCGGTGATGAAAGCGCGCCGATTCAGATAAGTACTTTTGGGCGTAATTTCAGAAGACGCGATATCGTCTGGTTTCTTAATATGCATGAAAATTCCTGCTATGAGTACGAAATGCGCCTTATCTTGGATGGCTGGCGATCAGTACTACGTTATGGGACGCTGCTCAGCCCAAAAAGTTTCAAAACTCGGCCAAGTTAGATTTCGGGAATGTAAGGCAGTGGCCGAATTTCGCGAGTGCGACAAAATCTATTGCGCGAGCCTTCACGGATTCGCAGCGCTTCGTCTACGAGCTCAACACATCGCGGACTTTCCGCGACAACGCTTGCAATGTGAAAGGCTTTTGCAAGAATGCGGTTCCCGGATCGAGCACACCCTGAATGACGGCATCTTCCGTGTAACCCGATAGAAACAATACCTTCATTGCAGGATACGTCCGAAGCATCTGTTGTGCGAGCGCGCGCCCGCCCATCCCCGGCATCACAACGTCAGTAATAAGAATGTCAATCGGACCCGAATGGTTGGCTGCAACTTCCAGACCTGCCTCGCCGTGGTCCGCTTCAAGAACCCGGTAACCCTTGGTAACTAGTGTGTGGCGGACCAATTCGCGTACTGATTCTTCATCTTCCACAAGCAAAACCGTTTCTGATCCTCCGACGGGTTGTACAGAATGCCGGTTGGCTTCCGTATGCTCGCCTGGTTCTTCAACGCGCGGCAAGTAGATGCGAAATGAGGTACCCTTCCCAGGTTCGCTTTGCGTAACAATGTATCCGCCGCTTTGCTTGACGATTCCGTAAACAGTCGAAAGACCCAAGCCCGTCCCTTTGCCTTTATCTTTCGTGGTGAAAAACGGTTCGAAAATACGGGATTTCGTTTCCTCATCCATCCCGTAGCCGGTGTCCGTCACCGAGAGCAATACGTATCGACCAGCCTCCAGAAATGTGTGTTCACGTCGGTCAAGTTCATCGACTGTGACATCACTGGTTTGGATCGTGATTTTTCCTCCGTCCGGCATGGCATCTTTTGCGTTGACGACCAAATTCATCAGCACCTGTTCCAGCTGCCCGGCATCCGCACGAGTATGTCCGCCGTCGGACGCCAACTTTGTTGCCAGCTCAATGTCTTCGCCAATGAGCGGGCGAAGCAAGCGCTCCATGTCTTCCACAATGGAGTTCACATCCACTACCTTGAGTTCGAGCAATTGTTTGCGGCTGAACGCAAGCAATTGCCGAGTCAACGTTGTGGCCCGGTCGGCCGCTTGTTGAATCGAAAGAACTCCCTGGTAGTGTGAGTCCGACGCATTTGCCTGCTCGAGTAGAACCTCGGTGTATCCGCTGATGACCATCAGCAAGTTGTTGAAGTCGTGCGCCACCCCGCCCGCCAGTCGGCCGACAGCTTCCATCTTTTGCGCTTGGCGAAACTGGGCTTCCAACTCTCGGCGTTCGGTAATGTCTTCCGCGAAGACTTCGAGCAGTTCTTCCGGCTCCTCGGGACTACTGACGGCGCGACCATTCAGGCGCACGGTAATGGCGTTTCCGTCCTTGCGTCTCCATTTCACCTCTACGCCATCGAGGCGGCCTCGCTCCCGATACTCCTTGAGCAGCCGATCCTGCTCCGGTGGGTCTTGAAACAGATGCTCTCGCGGTTCGAGCGCCAAGAGTTCGTCTGAGGTCTGATAGCCCAGCATGGTTATCAGCGCTGGATTGACATCCAGGAATTTTCCGGTCAAGGTCGCGCGATAGATACCGTAGACCGCGCTTTGCACCACTGATCTATAGCGCCACTCCGAGCGCCGCAGTGCTTCTTCGTAGCGCTTGTGTTCGATCGCGCTCGCCAGTTGTTGCGCAACAAAGGTCAAGATCTCTTCATCGCGTTCGCCAAACCGGACGTTATCCGAATAGCTTTGCACCACCAGCACACCAATCGTGGCTGAAGCTGTCTTCAACGGCACGCCGAGCCAATCAACCGATGGCGCACCGACCAGCTCAACTTCCTGGCGTTTTACGAGCTCATCAAAAATCGACGGAGTGCAAAGCAACGGTTCTCCCGTACGCATCACATATTCGGTGAGTCCGCGCGCCAGTCTCTTCGGCGCTGGAGTTGTGTCTTCTTCATCGACAAAATATGGAAAACTCACCGTGCCAGATTCTTGATCGCATAGCGCGATATAAAAGTTTCTCGCATACATCAACTCACCAACGATGTTGTGGATGGAGGCGAAAAACTGCTGCAGATCTCCCGCCGCGTTAGATCGCTGCGCTATCCGGTATAGCGCCGAGCTGACTGCCTGAGCGCGATTCTGTTCTGAAATGTCGCGATAGACAATGTAGTGCGCAATCGGTGCGTTGCCGGCTGTTACTGGCGAGGCGGATAGAGAAACGTCCACCAGCGAGCCACCCTTGCGCCGGCGCTTGGTCTCGAGAGTGATCTTCTCGCCCTTTTTGAGATTCTCGGCGATGAACTGGGTCTCAGCAGTTCGGTCGGGTGGCACTAGAAGTGTATCGATCCGCTTCCCAATCGATTCGCTAGGCGTGAAGCCAAATGTGCGCGTGAACTCTTCATTGATGCGCACAACAACGAAATTTGTGTCCAGGATACTTACCGCTTCGGGGGCGTATTCGATGAGTTGTTCGAGATAGGCCTTCTGGACGTCACGATCCCGCTCGGTCCATGCCACGGTGCCGACGGCTGGCGCAGCTTGCTCGGAAATTTCCCCAGACATCAGCGAAGGCGAAGCTCCGCCCCGCAAGGTCTCACGCAAAAGTCGGGCCCGCGCCAAATCCCACAATTTCGCGGGCTGGGAAATCTTTCCACCCATCCAGGTGGCCCCCCTCTGGGCACCCAATTCCAAGCTGGATGGTAACGACGAAGAGATACCCACCAAAGTTACGTAGGTAATTGGACCTAACTAACTAATTAACGTCTATATGAGTCGATTCTTTACGGTTTTAGATGAATTTGACGGTGGGCTGCAGAATGGTTGTGTTCTGGCTGCACGGCTGACGTTGATTTATTGCGTCCCTTCCAGCATGTCGCAAACACGGCCCAAGGCATCGCGATCGGACTGCGAAATCGCAAGGAATTCGAAGCCGTGGCGCAGGCCAATCCGGTACCTGACAATGGCTCGAAGCCTTAAGGGATAGGGGCTCAACGGTAGCGGAACTTCGAGCGTTACGACTTCACCAGGTTCGAGCTCTCCCGTGAGCGTTCCACCAATACCATCGAGCCCGATTTCAGTGGATCGGCCCCAGACGTCTACCGTCTCACCGTCTCGGAACACGTGCGCTTTAACTTTCGAATCGAATTGGTACCGGGGAAACCGCCGGGCCCGGCCAGTGCCCGTCTTCGCGTTGGTTTCGCTCACAAGATCCTTTGAAACAGTCTCTGCACTTGGTTTTACGGAATACTGGCATCTGCAGATCTCACGCTTTGGTACTTGAGTTCAAATCCCGAACTGCCCTTCAGTTACCGTGTAGAGCGTATCCAGCCTCCAAAGGCAATTTTCCCCCGATCCGGATCACGTCAACACCGCTCCTAATCGAATAGACGTCCACGAGTCCTAATGCGCCCGGGGTTGATTGAACCTTCTTGATGACATCGTCATCCGTTTTCACCACGACAATTCCCGGACGGTTAGTATGCCCGTGGTTGACCGTGTCGATCAGCTCGTTCACCGCGTCCGGGCTCATGCCATAAATCTTATCGACTGCAACCTTCATATCGGATGCTTTCGGGTCTTTCATTACGACTGTGATCGGCTTCCCGTCTGGCCACTTCGTAGTTTGTGCTTTGCAAATTTTCGTGAGATCTCCCGCGCTGAGCCCTGTTTGTGCGGTGCCCTTGTTGGCTACCACCGCAACATCGCGCGCCGCTGCAGACACAGTTCCGCACATTAGCGCCAAGCTCACTGCAAAAGCCCGCAGACCACACAAAGATAAAAGCGAGAGCAAAACAGATCTCCGCGGATAGCGCCAAACGTCGATTCTCGTCGATCCGGGATGGTCACTCAACAGCAAGGAAGGTCATGTACCTCTGAAGTTACGCCTCGCGGCCATCGTCTACGGAAAGAATCCAGCGTGCCGAATAGGGACTCTCAAAGCAGAAAAATGCCGATGGCCCGAAGGCAATCGGCATTGGAGACTGAAAGTGCACGAACACGCTACGCGGCTTCAATTGCTACGTGTCGGTAGGCCATGATGATGTCGCTCTTGGTGATCATCCCCAACAACTGCTTTTCTTCGCGACGCGAGACAACTGGAAAATTCGCCAAGTGACGTTCGCGCATCCGTTCAACAACTTCGTGAATCGTCTGATCTGGGTATGCCGACTGCACTTCTCGCGAATAGACTGCCGCCACACGCACGTGCGACCGTTCGCTTCGATCGATCTTCATTACGTCTGACATGCTAACGACGCCGCATAGTTCGTTGTCGTCATTCAGCACCGGCAGTGCAAAGAACTCCTTTGCGAACATGACCTCTTGCACGGAATCGAGCGAATCCTCCGGAGAGACCGCCGGCACCTCCGTCATTACATCTTCGACTCGAACGGCCGAGAGCACATGCAGTGGCCCAGAGTTGCTGCCCAATCCCACAAGCTCCGGATATGCCGGAATCCCATGCTCCGCCACGTCCAGACCCATCACTTCTTCATCAGCCGTGACGCGCAATCCCGTGATCCAATCCACCACTTTGAACAGTACGATGGACGCAATCACGCCATAAGCAATCGCCACAGCTGTGCCGATCACCTGGACCCAGAAATGAACCGTGTATCCGTGAAATCCATTCGGAATCATCGGCGCCCACAGGCCAGCAGCGAGTCCGCCCATTAACCCGGGAACCGCATGCACTGGACCAACGCCGCACGGATCGTCTAGCTTTAGTCGCTTTTCGAGGAAGCGCGCCGTCCACGGAATCTGCGCGCCTGCGATTACACCGATCAGAATTGCAAACAGCGGATGCACAAGATGCACGCCCGAGCAGATTGCTACCGCGCCCGCCAACCCACCGTTTGGTGTGACGATAGGATCGGGTTTCCCTTGTGTCCAAGTTCCGGCGAGCGACCCCATGATGCCGCCCGCGATAGCTGCCAGCGTATTAATTGCCACTAGCGGCAGATCTGCCGCGATGTTTCCATACGACGGCACGGACCCCAGGTTGAATCCGAACCAGCAAAACATCAAAAGCAGCGCGCCGAATCCCATCATCGGCACATCATGTCCCGATGTTCGAACCCTTCGCTGTCCCAGGAAACTCGCGCCTACTAACCCCACAATCCCGCCGACCGCATGGACGCCCAACGATCCTGCGTAGTCCTGCACACCCATCCGGGCCAGCACACCGTTCCAGAGAATGTACGCAAACACTGGGTAGACAATTCCTACATACAACGCCGCAAATAGCAGATATGCGGAAAACTTCATGCGTCCCGAAAAGCTTCCACTCGGAATCGCGCACGATACCAGCGCGAACATCAAAGAGACGTAGAACGTAATCGATTGCCCGCCATCACCAATAAACTGCCACGGCAAATGCCACCCGTTCGGCATGTGCAGCAAGGGCCACCCGTATTGCTTGATCGCGAAGCCTCCAACCAGGAATACGATGATCCCGATTCCCAGGTGACCGGTCATCTTCATCATCACGTTGGTGACGTCGCGCGACCGAACCTGCCCGCCTTCCAGCAGGAAAAAACCAGCTTGCATCAGGAAGATCAGGCTTCCCATCGAGAGCAGCCACAACCAGTAAACATTGGTTTCCACGGACTCTCCTCACCTTGATTTGGAAGACACCGCCGCTTGGGGCAAACGGCATTATGGTGTTGAGCTGTTTTTACGGGGTGAGCCGCCGAAAAGGAAATTCAAAATTCTTATGAGCGCGATAAGAGCGCACGATATCGAAAGCGAGGCGTCTCACGATGCGCAATTGATTGCGAACAAAAGATGTTACGCCGTTTCACCCACGCTAGCCGTGACATCGGCTGAACTTTTCAGGCTCGTCTTCGTACCATAGAATAGACACCGCTCAGGAGGTGCCGTGCATGTTCTGCAATAAGTGTGGAACCGAAATCGCCCCCGGCTCGAACCTTTGCTCCAATTGCGCTCGTGCGATGAATCTCTCGTCCCCGATGATCGGCGGACCCTCACGCCTTGAACGTCATCTCCGCACCTTGGGCATACTCTGGATGGTCGGCAGCGGCATCCTGCTATTACCGGCATTTGTCCTTATGCTCCTGGGCTCGGTAGTTCACTTCTCCATTCCTGGGACCGAAAACGTCGCGCGGATAATCGGGCCGTTCGTTCTCTTTCTAGTCGGATCGGTCTTCCTGCTGGTGAGCGCTTGCGGAATCTTCGTCGGTTGGGGATTGATGAAGCATCAATCTTGGGCGCGCATTGCCGGAATTATTCTGGGCGTCATCGTTCTGTTCCACTTTCCGCTCGGTACAGCACTCGGCGTCTACACGCTCTGGGTCTTGTTGTCCGACGACGGTACGCAATATCAACGCCTGGCGACTGAGATGCCGTAACAATAATTTCTTCGTGAGTTTTCATCGCCTTTCTGCTTGATTCCTTGACGTGGGCGCAGCGGCCGGTTTTGAACCGTAGCCTCCAGACTGGCCAATCCTGCCTTCCTGCAACCGATTCCGATTTACAATCATCTCTACCCTTGGAGGACAATCATGGCTCATGAATTACCGCCGTTGCCGTACGACTACACGGCCCTCGAACCTTTCATCGATGAGAAAACGATGCATCTGCATCACGACATGCATCACGCCGCATACGTGAAAAATCTCAATGCCGCTCTCGAAAAACATCCCGAACTGGCCTCAAAATCTGCCGAAGAACTCATAACCAATCTGAATGCTGTTCCTGAAGACATACGTGGCGCTGTCCGCAATAATGGCGGAGGCCACGTGAACCACACCATGTTCTGGCAGATCATGAAGCCCAAAGGTGGCGGAGACCCCAGCGGCAAAATCGCCGAGGCCATCAAGAAATCGTTTGGCGATTTCAAGGCATTTCAGGAGAAGTTCAACGACGCCGGAGTAAAACAATTCGGTTCAGGATGGGTTTGGCTCGCGGGCAAACCGACGGGCGAAGTACAAATCCTCTCCACTCCGAATCAAGACAGCCCAATTTCGCAAGGCCTCTACCCAATCTTCGGCAACGACGTTTGGGAGCACGCGTACTATCTGAAATACAACAACCGCCGCCCCGAATACCTTCAGGCCTGGTGGAACGTCGTCAACTGGGACGAAATCAACAAGCGTTACGAAACAAGTCAGAAAAAGAATACCCCTGAACTCGCCGGCGTGAAGTAAAAGCACCTTCGTGAACGTCGTAGGATCTTAGCTTGCTAGGTTTCTACGACGTTTTTAAAACAACCCCACCTTCTAATCCTGAGCTCTTCGAAGGAACTCGCGCATTCGCGCCCTGCAACCGGCACTCCTCAGATAGACTGGCGATCCAGTGGCGCCCTTCGGGAACCAATTATATTTTGTTCGCGTACCACACAGCGGATGAGCATGCGCCACGCCAAGCACGCAATCTATTGTCTCGCAGCTCTATACCTGATCGGCACTCTTCTCGGCGGGATTGGATTGGGTTGGATCGCACTGCATCCGCCCCGACACTCGGCGACGCCGGCGGAAGTCAGGAATGTGAAGGCAACAATCGAGCGCGGGGGTGCTACCTTTCAGGATGTTGAGCTCGTTGCAGCAGACGGGGCGATCTTGCGTGCCTGGTTAATGCGGCCTTCGGAATCCAATGGCAACGCAGTAATCCTCCTTCACGGCGTGGCTGACAGCCGCTTAGGCATGTACGGTTACGGGAAATGGCTGCTGGAAAACCACTATTCGGTCCTTCTCCCCGACGCTCGGGCTCATGGTTCTAGTGGCGGGGAATTCGCCACGTATGGATTGCTGGAGTCGGAAGACATTCACCGATGGGTGGATTGGCTCGTCAACACCGATCACCCTCTTTGCGTTTTCGGTCTAGGGGAGTCGATGGGCGCAGCACAACTCTTGCAAGCTCTTCCGCGCGAGCCGCTCTTTTGTTCCGTTGTCGCAGAGTCTCCGTTTGCAACATTTCGGGAAGTTGCGTATGCGCGGTTTGGCCGTCAGTTTCACACTGGCCCCTGGCTTGGGAGAACGTTCTTTCGGCCGACGGTTGAGATCGGTTTCTTGTTTGTTCGCATTTGCTACGGTTTTGACATGGAACGCGCATCTCCAGCACAGGCTGTTTCAAAGACCGAAACTCCAGTTCTCCTTATTCACGGCCTCTCCGATAGGAATATCCCGCCATACCACTCGCAGGAAATCCAATCAAGGAATCCCTCTCATGTAGCGGTGTGGATGGTAGCGAAGGCAATTCATACGGGCGCACATCGAGCCGAGCCAAAGGAATTTGAGAGCCGGGTCCTACTTTGGTTCTCGGACCACATGACACACCGGTAACGAATTTCCAGCGCCGGTTCATTTGAATCTACGCTCGCGATCTATTTTTGGATGACGGTCAAAACGTGCGATCCAATCACTGCACTGTCAATCCGGTCCGGCAACGGGAATTTAGACTCCATCCCAACGCCCGGATACCGCGGCGCCAGGTATTTCTCCACGAACATTTGCACCACAAACCTCGGAATCTCCGTTCCGTCAAACCAGACCTTATCGACGATTACCGTACCCTTGCCACCAGAACCCGATGCTTGCGCCGTGACCACCACGTCGTGAATGCCTGTGAACAAACTGAGCATCGGATTTGGATTTTTGGCTCCTGCGCTAACTTTGTCGAAGTCGACGCGCGCTCGTCCGATGAGGCCCCCGGCGTCACCTTCCATCCGTATCGATTCGACCCCTGGCGGCATCTCGAGAGTGCCCGACGCGAGATAAGTGTTAAGTTCTTTTTCGGTGATTTGCGTGGGGGTCGCGTCAGGATGAGCGAGCGACCCGTTTCGTTCGATGTGTTCGAACTTGCTCTCCGCTCCCGTCTTAACTGCTGTGGCCTTTTGTGCGCCTATTGTGCTCACTGAGAGGAGTATCGCCGCGCTGAGAGTTAGCCTTCCGAATAGAGCACGATTCATGGTTTCAACGCAGCCCGAGTCGGCGTCTTGTCGGGGGCGACACGCGGTTCGGCCAGCGTCCCGGTTACCACATATCCCCCGCCCGCCCTCCCGAGCTTCAAGTCCAATTTGTTGCCCGCAGACACGGTGCCACTCACCTCATAGATGCCCTCGTCGGTCTGCAGTTTGCCCTCTTGTATCTGAAACTTCCCCTCGTTTCGAACCAACGTACCTGTGAATCTTTGCACAGCGATCGAAGCGCCGCCTTCGTGCAGCGCCAGGTTCGGAAACCGGCCTGCCCGCATGTCAAACTCCAGAACGCCGGAGCTGCTTTCGTGCAGCGCTGGCATGGAGCCACCTGATGCCTCAACTTCGAACGTCCCGCTTCCCACTCCGTTGGCCCAGTTGCCACTGAGGGCCTCGCTCAATTGTCCCAATGAAATCTTTTCAAATTGTCCTTTACCGGAATATGTGGGCGGCTTCACTGTGTAGTTCGCGATCCAGTCTCCCTGATACGCTCCGCCCAGCACCTGAGCTCGGATGTGAGAGAGACGTAGTTTGCCCTGGTCTAGTTCGAGAGTTGTGGTCACCTTGCTCGCGATCAATCTGTGCACAGCAAGACGTCCGACGTGCAGAATGCCTTCAGCCCGCAGAGAGGCAAATGGCGATGGGCTACTCGAAGCGGTTCGCGATAACATCCTGTACCAGGGCCGCTTTCCGGGAGACGGCGTCAGAAACTTGCCAATCTCTTCGGTTGATAGCGTATCCACCTGCATATCGAAGCGAGCGAAACATGGTGAGTCTCCCTCGCAAAGCCTCGGAACAATGATCCTGCCGCTCCAGTGTCCGCCCGCTCCGGTCGCAGTAAGCTTGTCGAACGTCGCCTCTTGCGGTGTCAAGGTGAGCTGCCCAGAGGCAATATCAATCGGAGCGCTGGTACCCGGTACCTCTGCGCGAATGGCGTGCAACTGGGCCGTGCCTTCCGCCCGTGGGGCCGCAAACCCACTCCAGCTTCCGGCTAACCTCATGTCTACCTTGGCCACGCCATCTGCAGCAGGTTGAGCACCCGGCAACCCAAGCAGGCGCGCCAGCTCAATCACTCTTTGGATTTGCGCCTCACCCTGAATGCTGAACCCGTATCGGTAGCGAAGGAGCGTCGCGGTAGCGATGGCCGGAGCAGGGCGTCCGAGTGAAATCGGAAAGGGAAGTAGGCTCAATTCGAGCTCTGCGGAATCGCTCGATGACATATACGACTTGTGTTTGCTGCGGTCCTGTTCCTTTATGCCGCCTGCAATGAAAGTAATCTTGCCAAAATCGAAAGCTTCGGCATCGCTACGACTGTCGCCGAGAGTTACGGGTGTGGTTTCGCCACCTCCGCCGTAGACCACCGCTGCGCCATCCGCCTTTCGCGCAGTTAGAGTTGCTTGCACCGTTCCGGCCGCTACCAAGCCTTCTGGCAGGTCTTTCTTCGCTCGTCTCGCCAGATTTACAAGCTCTTGCGCAGGAAGACGATCAGCGGTCAGTTTCAGGTTGTAGGTGCGTTCTCCAAGGGGGTCGGTCACTACGCCGGTCAAGCGCAACTTGCCCTCTCCTACGGAACTTTCGCAATCCAAGTCTTGAAATTGACGCGCGCTTGAATCGAAGTGGGCGCTGCATTGCGTGGCCAGTCTGGTGCTACCGGTGCTCAGGATGTCGTAACGGCGGAAGTCCTGGATCGCACCTTCTGCGATGACTGCCAGATCGGATGGCTTACCTTTGAGCTGGAATGAAACATCGACGACGCCGCGCCATCCGCGGTCGCGGGCGAATGCCAATTTCGTCAGGGCCCCCAGTTGCGCGCCCTGCCAACTGACGCTGAAATCCAGAGGCGTCTCCCTCAGGCTGCTCGCGCGTCGCCATGTGCCGTTGATGCGTAACAAGCCCGTGTCAGTCAAGTTGAAATCAGTGCGTACTGGCTGCGCGCGCAGGCGCACACCCCACGTGTTCTCTGACTCCTGCCACAAAGCAAAGTCGGTATCGGTGAGAGCAAACGCTTTTTTCTCTTGTCCAAGTTTTATATTGATGCGTGCGCGATTCGCTTGAATGTACGGGAATCCGGGTCGTTTTTCCGTCACCGTTTTTGACGTAGGAGCGACGGGTTCCTTCGCAGCACGCTCAACGAGCCCCTCAAGGTTCCAGCGGCCGTCGACGGTTCGCGCAAGGTTGAGACTAGGCTCAGTCAGATCTAGCCGGGATATTTCCAGCCGGCCACGCAGCAATGATGTGAGGCGAAGTGCCGCCGAAACTTCACTGGCGCGCAGCATTGGCTCGGCGCTGATCGTGGGGTCATCGTGCACCACAAGATTTTCCAGATCGAACCCCGGACGCGGCAAGAGATGAAACGTGACCGCGCTGACTTCTGTTTGTCGTCCCAACGCCACGCTCATGGAGTTGACCACACGGGACTTCAAACGATTCGCCCCAGGCCTCACCATGAAGAGCACGGCAAGGACGATGGCAAAAATAAGGATTGCGCGGCGTTTGGACTGCAAGAGCTTCACTTTACCGCCTTGAACGTACGGCTCCATCGGGTCTGATCGAAAAAGTGAATGACAATGTGGAGAATGAACTTCAGCCTCTCACTGAATTCCTTTTGTTGGTACTGGTTCGGTGGGGTTTCAAACGACCAGTAAATGAACATCGGACGTCCAATCACATTTTCCCGTGGAATGAATCCCCAATAGCGGCTGTCGTAGCTCACATCGCGATTATCGCCCATCGCGAAATAGCTGTTAGGCGGAACAACCAGGTCGTCTCCCTCTACGTAGGTGTGCAAGACCGACTGCCATGCCGGTGTCACCGTATACATGTCAGACGGAGGCACTGCCGGAAAATTGTCGCGATAAGGATTTGGCATGTCGGGGCCCTTGTGCATGACGTACGGTTCGTTCAGTTTTTCTCCGTTGCGATAGACCGCGCCATCTCGCAAATGAATTCGATCGCCAGGAATTCCGATCACGCGTTTAACAACGTAGAGTCCAGCCTCAGCAGGCGAAAGGAACACAACAATGTCCTGGCGTCGTACATCGCGATAGGGAAGCAACGGCCCCATCCATTTAGTGGGAGGTGCAAACTGCTCCCGATTGACGAATACGTGGTCCCCGATCAGCAGCGTGTCCTCCATCGAACTTGACGGAATCTCGAACGCTTGCATGACGAATGTGATGATGAACAGGCCCGTGACGAGCACAGCCGCGAGGGAGGCTAAAAACTCGACAGTCGTCTCTTTCTGTTTTTCTTCAGGCAGGTCTTTCTCTTTTGCCAATACGCGGTTGGACACTCGCTTGGCGTGATTTGCCGACATGTTTTTAACTGTGCTCACCTTATCAGCCGGAAGGTGCGGTTCCAGCGACTCTGATCAAAAAACCGTATAGCAGTGTGTGCTAAAAACTTGAATCGATCCGCAAAACTTTTTTGCAAGTATTGGTTGGGGGGAGTTTGAAACGACCAGTAGATAAACATCGGACGTCCGATCACGTTTTCGCGCGGTACAAATCCCCAATAACGGCTATCGCGGCTAACGTCCCGGTTGTCCCCCATCGCAAAATATTTGCCCGGGGGAACTACGAGATCGTCCCCGTCAACAAAGGTCTGCATTTGCGTGCTCCACTCGGGAGCAAGGTCATAACCCGCCGAAGCAGGAACCGATGGAAAGTCGTCGCGAAACGAATTAGGGATGTCCGGCATTTTGTGCATGACATATGGTTCGGCGAGCTTCTCGCCGTTCCGATAAACGTCGCCGTCTCGCAAATGGATCCTGTCTCCCGGTACTCCGACGACTCGCTTTACAAGATGAAGACCAGCTTCCGCCGGTGAAAGAAAGACAATGACGTCGCCGCGCTGGATCTGTCGATAGGGAAGTAACGGTCCCATCCATTTTGTCGGAGGTGCGAACTGCTCCCGGTTGACGAACAAATGGTCCCCAATCAGCAGCGTGTCTTCCATTGAACTGGAGGGTATCTCAAACGCTTGCAGCACGAACGTGATGATAAAAAGGCCAGTCACCAGGACCACGGCGAGTGACGCCAAGAACTCAACCGTTGTTTCCTTCGGTTCCGCTTCTGCTTGTGCTTGTCGTTGTGTTGTCGCCACTCACCGATCCTTGCGAACAGGTCCGCGCTACTTCACCGGGCGGAACGTGCGGTCCCAACGAGTGATCTGAAAAACATGTGTAATTGCGTAAGCGAAATGAAAAAGTTTATCACCCACGGATGGCGCGCTTGGCAGGTCATTCTCCAGATTCCGAACCGACCAGTAAATCAGTAGCGGTCGTCCGATGATGTTTTCTCGTGGTACAAATCCCCAGTAGCGACTGTCATAACTCGAGTCACGATTATCTCCCAATGCGAAGTAGTAGCCTTCGGGCACGATCAATTGGTTGTTATCGACCAGTTTTTGCATCTGCAAAAACCAGTTTGCCTCGAGTCCCGCTGCTACCGTGTCCGGTCGCGGAAAGTTATCGCGAAAGTTGTCCTGCGTATCGGACTTGTAACGAACATAAGACTCAGCCAGCGCCGTCCCATTGACGTAAACTCTTTTGTTGACTAAACGCACGCGGTCGCCAGGCACTCCCACCACGCGCTTCACAAAATGCTGAGAGGGATTTACCGGATAATGAAAGACGATGATGTCGCCACGTCGAATTTTCCGGTACGGCATGACCGCATCCCAAATACTGCCGCCGCCGTAACACTGCTTGTCGACAAGCAGGTAATCGCCAATCAATAGTGTGTCTTCCATCGATTCAGACGGAATCTGAAAGGCCTGCACAATGAAGGTCACCACGAAAATTGCGATGACCACCGTGCAGAGGAGGGACTGAACGAGGGACTGAACGGTGGCAGCCGCGTCCGAACCGGACAACCTTACGCTCGCTTCCATTCTGTTCAGTGATCCTCTCCCGGGATCACGGTCGGCAGCGACGCAAGGTGATCCAGAACTTGCCGCGCTGCTTCTTGCTCAGCGCGTTTTTTGGTAGTGCCCTCGGCCCTCCCTACGAATGCGACCCGCGTCGCGGAATCCGTTTCTATCAGCCGTGCTTCTACTGTAAATGTCTTTTTGTGTTCCGGTCCTTCCTGTTTAACCAGCACATACAGCGGCTGTCTTCGGCCTGCAGCCTGGAGCGTCTCCTGAAGAGTCGATTTAAAATCGGTCACCGGAAGCTTGCTTCCAGCGCCCTCCATTGTGTCGAGTGGATGCAACACTTGTCGTTGCACAAACTCGCGCGCGGCTTCTAGGCCGCCATCCAGGTAAATCGCAGCCAAGACTGCTTCCAAGGCATCAGCGAGCAGAGCGTTTTTAGCGCGTCCGCCACTCTTCTCTTCGCCGCGACCGAGTCGCAGAAAATTACCCAGTTCCAGCGTTTGTGCCACTTGCGCAAGGTGCTTTTCGCTCACCAGATGAGCCCGAAGCTTCGAGAGTTGTCCCTCGTGAAAGTGCGGGAACCGGCGATACAAAGCTTCACTGCTTAGCAAAGCCAGCACCGCGTCGCCAAGGAACTCCAATTGTTCATTGTCGCCGAGTCGCGCAGCCCCCGCGCCTTGCTGTGACTCGCGTTCGCGCGCCTGAGAACTATGCGTCAGCGCCTGTTCAATGAGTTCCGAACGCTGGAAACGGTACCCCAGTGCCGCTTCTAGCGCAGCAATGTCTCGTGTCTTCATGAAGTCGGACGCCTCTCAACAGGGATCGGCCTCCGTGTGATGCCCTCTACTAATTCTTCGGTGCTTCGGGTGATGCCGCTGGCTTCGCTGCCTCGGGTGCCGGTTTTGCCGCGTCCGGCGTTGCTGTCGCCGGCTTTCCGCCTGTTAGTTGCACCAAGCGGTCGCGTTCTCGCTGTGCCAACTGCTTCACCGAACTGCCTTCCTGCGCCACGCTGACTGCCTGCTCGGCAACCTTCAACGCATCGGGATAGCGATTCTGCTTATCGAGCGCTAGCGCCAAGCGCAACACCACCACGGGATCTGGGCTGGATGGGAACGCATCAATCGATTGTCGCAATAGTTTTTCAGCATTCGGAAAGTCATCTTTCTTGAACGCCAGCGTTCCCAGGATGGAGTAAGCGTTTGACCGCAATAATGACTTGTATGCGTCGATCTTTTCCTGCGGCGTGCCGGCCGGAACGGCTACGTCTGTCTCAATCGTTTCCGTAGCATGCTTCGCGTACTTCTCGGCCTCAGCCCATCGTTGATCCTTGTCGAGGTCGGAATCGCGTGTGCGTTCTGTCAACACCTCTGCTACCAGGACCAGTGCCTCGGGATCGTCAGCGTCCAGCCCAAGGACCTTGCGCCCCATAGCCTCGGTCTTTTCTGCATTGTTGGCGTTCTGGTATCCGCGCATCGCGGTCTTGTACAAAATGATCCGCAGTTCGCTGTCGGGAAACTTTGTGGCGAAGTCGTCGGACGCCTTCTCAAGGGCAGCGTTGTCCTTGTTCTCCGACGCTGCCTTGTAAGCATCGAATTCCGGCTGCGTCTTGGCTTGTGGCGGCCGCTTGCCTTCTGTCGCAGCCGGTGCTGCCGCGCCCTGTGCCGGCGCAGCCTGTCCTGCCGCTGGTGCAGTTTGACCCTGTGCTGGCGTTGCTTGGCCTTGTGCCTGAGTCTGTGCCGGCTGTGCCGGAGTCGCTGCTTGTCCGCCCATCTTTTGGGCGGTGGCCCAGGTTGCGATGGTCAGCACCACGCCCATTGCTGCTCGCTTCATGCTGTCTCCTGTAAAGCGATCCTCGGATCGCGGGAATTAGATCGCGTAAAATCTCGGTTGCTGCTTTACTGCGATTTCGTTGGCGGTTCGTAAGGCTGGTTGATGCCTCGTTGGGCCGCAGCTTTCACTTCAGGCATCGCACTGCCTGCATCGAGCGCCGCACGGTAATGCACAAGCGCTGCGTCACGATCTTCCTGCAGGTCCGAAATGCGCCCCAAGTAGATATGCGACCAAGCCACAACTTTGGGCTCTTTCGCCACGCCCAATGCGCGCTCGAAGTATCCGCGGGCTCCCTGCATGTCGCGGTTCATGGTCGCAACCTGCGCCAGAATGAATAACGCGCGCCCCGGGTCCTCGCGATTTTCGTCGAGTGCCTGCTGAGCTAATTTCTGAGCGCCTTCCGGATCGCCCGCCGCCAGCCGTTTCTCAGCCTGCTTCAAGAGCAATTGATCATTCGGACGCGACAGCCTTAGCGTTTCTGGTACCGCTTCGGCCGCGAACTGTACCTGCGACGCCCGCTTCATCTCCTTACCGACGTCGATGGCGTTCAGCAGATCCGGATACGCGTTCTTCATGCCGGTCGGTTCTTTTTCAAACTGCGCAAGCGCCTCGTAAAAATGGCGAGTAAGGATGTAACCGGAATTCACGGCTTTATCAACTTCCGCGACGCGTTCTGCTTCGGGTGTTTTCGATCCTGCTGTTCGAATTTCAATCGCCCGTACCAGGCATTCGGTCACGAGCAGTGAAATATTATCCTTAAAGCTCTCCTCCATTGGCGACGTCTTCACTTGCTCCAACAGCGGTTCGAGCCGTTTGAACGACGACCCGCTGCGCAATGCCATTGGGTCGAGAAGGTAATGAAGATAAGTATGCCGAATTTGCTGCATCTTCAATGATCGCCCGCTCGGCGAAATCACAACAAAATAATCGCTCCCGTAGTTCCGTGCGTTCGTCTGGTCGGGTGCGCCCATCGGATCCAGATAGACCGTAAACTGTCTTCCCAAATATGCCGCCGAAGGAATCTTCAAATAGATTTCCGTGTCGAACAGCATTTTCGCGAGCGGCTCGTGATATTCGTTCGGCAATGCTTCGTACGCTGCTTTGTGTTTTTGCCAGATCGCACCAAGGCCGGCGGCCTCGTAGAACTTCGTGACCAACGGAACAAATCCGATAATGAAGCTGGCATCCGGAGGAAGTTCCGCCTCTTTTGCCTTGGGCGCAAAGCCCGGGGGATCACCCAGATATAACGCGAGTGAAACATACTGTGCCAAGTCTCGCGATGAATCCGCTGGTTGATGATCACGATAGAACTCACACATCGGCAACGACGCCGCTTTGGCCGGGGCCGATGTCAAAATCGCATTCTTAACCTCGGCCCGAATCGTTTGACGCAAAGGATCGGACGCCGTGAGATCTTGATCGTACCCGCAGGCATTGATCGACGTGAGCACTGTAAACATCGTTTCGCTCGTGTCGAGCGCCACCTTGGGCGTATTTTGGGCGGCACACACTGGGGCCAGCAGCCCAAGAGCGACTGCCAAGATCGATCGTCGAAGACGGGGAACCAGGAAACGCCTCCTACAGCATGGCGGGAGTGAAACTTACCTATAGCAGTTTAAGGTCTCAACCATGCTCGGTCAAACCGCAAGCCACCTTATTTTCCTTTGGGTTGTGACCTTTAGAGGCTTCGATGCTCGACGCTCTTGAAAGGGATGTCGCCACCAAACGGATGAGAAATACGAAGGCCAGATGAGGAGCCCAAGCGGTGCTACATGAATTTGACGAGGCGTTGCGTGACACACGGACAAACTCGCTGGCATCCGCGCAGTGTTGTTCCAGCCGTGGGCTGGATCTCTAAACCTTCTATCCGCGCGCGTCTATCCGCGAACGCTGACCTTTGAAAACGAAAGCACAGCGTGTCCCGTTGTCGGTCTCCCCATCGAAGTAGCCGGTCGGAACGTCGTGAAGATCAGCATGTTCTTCACAGCGGGAAGCATCTCTTGTGTCGCTTCTGTCGAATCGGACAGAATGCGATAGTCCTGAACCCGCCCATTCGCATCCACGTATGCCTCGATAACGAGCGATTCCGAATTAATCGAGTTCATATCCGAGCCAAATGAGGACTGCAGCAACACTGGCCCGGTATGAAGCAACAGTGGAACGTCGGTGCTTCCTGCCTGCAACTGACCAGGCAGGGCGAAAATGCTCATCAGCAAGCCGAAAGCAACCACTGCGCTTGCCAGTCCCGCGGTCGCAGGAACCATGAACGCATTGACCGCATTCTCAAACCGGACCCGTACCCCCTGGAACAGGGGACGCTTCGCCGCAGCGATTTCCTGCGAAACCGCCACCTTCAGTCTCAGCGCTAAGTCAGCAGGAGCGCGCTTGCGGCCGATCCCCGCCAACAACTGTTGTGTTTGACGAAGTTGCTGATACTCACTTGCGCACTTCGGGCAACGCTCTACATGGCCAGTCAGCGTTTGCATCTGGCGCCCCGTAAGAGCGCCATCCAGATACGGCGAGAACAACTCCTTAGCCTCACCGCATTTCATGATGTCACCTCAAGTTCGTCGCTTCCATTTCGCGTCCGGGATCGCTCGTGCTTGTCCCGTTCATCCGGATTGATCAAGCCCAGCTCCGCTCCGACATCTTTTACGTAATCGGTGAGACGCTGCCGCAATGCTTCGCGCCCTCGCGTCAATCGCGATTTGACGGTGCCGAGCGATACTTGTGTCACTTCTGCAATCTCTTCGTATGACATTCCTTCCAGATCTCGGAGCACCAACGTCGTCCGGTAGGGCTCCGGCACGTTTCGGAGCTCGCGTTCCACTCGCTCGCGCACTTCTTCGTGTGCAAAAGCATCGAACGGAGAATCGTGTCCGTCAACCAGCCGCTCCTCTAGAGCCGAGCTTCTTTCCTGTGAATTCTCGCTTTCAGCTGGTTCCATCGATGTCTCTCGCGCCTTATGTCGGAACCACCAGCGCCGCCGGTTCGAAGCTTCATGTAAAGCGATCCGATAGATCCACGTCTTCAGGCTCGACTCGCCATGGAAGTGCCCAATCCCGCGAAACACTTTCACGAAAACGTCCTGCGTCGTGTCGGCCGCGTCCGCCGGATCGCATACGATGCGATACACCAGGCTGTAGATCGGCTGATGAAACTCGCCGATCAGCCAAGCGTACGCTTCCTCAGTGCCGGCCTTGAGCTCCGCGACAATCGCGGCTTTCTGGGCTCGCACTCCGATCGCACTTGCAAGATCGCCCAACGTGGCTACTCCCGCCATGACTTTCATGGCGCACCCCTATTATAGGTCGCTTGGCAATGCCGACCTACCACCCTAATTGGAATTCCTCATTGAGTTCCGATCCTAGACAACACAGATACACACATAGACCCCGCGGTCGTCAAAAGAGTTCCAAAGCAGTGCGGGTGGCATTTGAACCAATAACGAAGCGGAACGGGAAGTGAGGGGGATGCGGATGGGTATAGGCTAAGTGTTGGTTCGCCAATGGTTTAGCGAAGGCGCTCTCCGCGGCCCAGTTCAAGGCCAAGTTTGGCCGACCTACCGCACCTACTGCGGCGGCGGGGTCGCCTGGGACGCAGTCGGAGGCTTAGGCGCCTTTTTCTTGGAAGGTTTCTTCGGAGCTTCGTTATCGTCAACCACGATCTTCTTTGGCAACGGTGCCGGAGCAGCAGCCTGCAGCGTCCTCACTTGACTCCGTAATCGCTCGATCTCGCTCTCTTTCGAGGCAGTGACGGTTTCGAGGCGGTCGGCCAGTCCACGCCGGGTATTTTCGAGCGCGGCGGTCTCGTTCGACAAACTTTGGAAATCGTCCTTAGATCCAAACGCACCCGCCGATTCAGTTACTGATACGAGCACGTCATACAGCGCATCTAGATTTCGGTACAGCTTGAATGTGGCGCGCGTGTCTTCGGGTGCCGCTTGAAGTTGCGTCACCATCTCTGGCAATGCCGACTGAAGATTTCTCTGGATCGATTCCACATTGGCTTGCGCTTGCCGCTTGTTGTTATTGTCTGTCTTCCACTTGTCTACCCTCATTTTGCCCAGGCTCGCTTGCAGAGATTGCGAGGTTTGTTGCAACTGTCCGAGCAAGCTATTGAGTTGATTGACCGAGGAGTAAGAAACAGGTGCTGGCGCAGCGGGTTGGTTCTGTGCGACGGCTGCGATCGCGAACACGAGAAGGCACGCAGCAATAATTGGAAGCGAACGACAGTTCATGTGGAGTCCAGGTTGTGAATTCAGACGGATGCGCTTCGTTAAATATATCGCATCGGAGTTTGACTCTGCAGGAAAGGTAAGCGAGAATTGAGGGGATCGTCCCTCAACATTTGTTCCACTAAGCAAGTCTCCGCTCAATCGTGGGCCTGTGGCGCAGCTGGGAGCGCGCTTCCATGGCATGGAAGAGGTCGTCGGTTCGATCCCGACCAGGTCCACCAAATCCCTGATACCATCGATCCCTGCACGGTCGCGGGCAATTCCACGCGACGCTCGGCCCACTTGGGCCAGTGAATGAATGCAGCCGGGCTGTGCGGCATGGGCCTACCGCAAGATCAGATATAGCCCCGATGCCACCCATACCAACGATGCCACCAGTGCGGCCCACATCAGGCGGAATTCCTTTGAAACTTGTTCTTGAGGTCTCATCTTGAGGGAATAGTGACGAGACACCAAGGATCGTTTCAACTGGACGGCCTATGGGCATAGGCCGTCCATCCCTCAAAAGCCGGGCCGCGCGAGGAAATCGGTGTGGAGTGCGCGGGTGCGGCTTGGGCAGAGCAATTATCGCACAACCATTATGTTAGTAAACCGATTTAGTAGAACATCGTTGCTTCTGGAAGGGGCCTCGCAGGCGCACTTTCTCTATGCCAAAATTACTGCGCTTTTCCGAGATTCGCGACTCGAATCCAATGGTCGGCGAAAAGGTGATGGCTTCCCGGCACCTCGACCTGGGGCATATGACAACTCGCGCAATTCTTCGCCGCGACTGGGCATGTTTTTGCGTTAGCCTTCCCGCCTGCATGGCAGGCTAGGCATTTGGAGTCGTAATGCGATTGGTCGGTTGCGACTTCTTCGTGTGGATCGTGACAAGCGACACAGGTAATCCTGCGGTCCTCGAGGTCGTAACACTTACTCAGAGAGAGTCGGTAGGGCGCAAACCGCACCGTGTTTACGTCATTGGCGTTAGTTGTTACATCGTTCGCCGTTCGATGACACTGTCCGCAAAACGTCAAGACATCTTCCGGGGGCATCGCGGATAACTTTTTCATTTCATTGAGATGCAACTCACCTTCTGCCAGCCCCGCAAGGTGTTTCGTGGCTGCTGTGTGGCAGCGCACGCAGCGCACACCGGGTTGCATCGCATCGCGCGCGAGTTTGCCGTCGTCGACGGCATTGGACGCGTGGCATGCAAAGCAGTTGGCTACGCCCGACGCTCCGATTCGTTTTCCGACGGCCTGCATCAGGGTTGTTGGCTGTGTATCTTGATGACCGATCGTGATATCCAACCCATTGATCTTGCTGAAATAACTCACTCGGCTTTCATAGAATTCGCCATCTTTTTCGAGAACATAGGTTTGCCCCACGCGGCCGGCCCCAACGGCCCATCCAACTGGTATCTCCACTGATTGCTTCCCGTCCGAGACCGAGTAGATACTTCGATTGTCGCGTCGCTCAATACGATAGGAGAACGGACCGTCCTTGAACGTGAGGAGTGGCAAGGAAGATAGGATTTTCGATTCCTGTGGAGTTTCCGCTGCTTGCGCCATAGAGGTAGACGGTTGCGTCTGCCCTTGCACGTGGCAGGCAGCGCAAGGGGTCTTAGCACGCTCGTTTGCCTGTGCAAAACACGCAATTTGTACCAGCAAAACAATGGTGGCAAGTCGGAATAAAACCGCAAGACTCATATGACTAAATCACGCCAAGAAGGTCCAGGGAACAAACAAACATCTTATATTGCTCGCCTAGACAGCGTTTGGAAGCACGCTGCAAAACGGATTTACCAACCGTATCCGTCATGCTCTTTCTTGTCGCTAACCGTGATCGCACAATCGAATCCATGCCATCATGGGGATGTCATGTTCTCGCGCATCAGAAAGATTTGCTTTGTCGTTTTTCTGTGTGCAATTCCAGCTTTGGCTGTTTCCAACATGACGGTCCGATGGCAGCCAGTGAGGCTTGTCAATGGTGCACCGGTCTTTTTCCAGGTCAACTCGCCGACGCCGCTGAAAACATTGAGCGGCATTTGGCTCGACAAGGATCTGCCCTTCTCGTATGACCCGCCCTCACGCTCTTGGTACGCGCTCGGCGGTATTGCCCTCAAGACAGCCCCGGGGCATTACACCCTGCATTTGAACGGTTTAACCAAAGCCGGCCACCCTATTGAATTTCGTCGCGACATTCACGTATCGCGGGGAGACTACAAAGTTGTCGTCGCACTTTCGGTCCCGAAAAAATTTACTGATCCGGATCCCAAACAGGTCGATCAGATTAAGCACGACAAATCTTTGAAGGACGAGGCCTTCAAGAAAACCACTCCGGGCCAGGAGTGGGCAGGCGCCTTTAAGGCTCCCGTTGATGCCTCGTATTCCGATGTTTTTGGAACGCAGCGCAAATTCAACGGCGCCGTGCTCAGCATTCATCAAGGGCTTGATTACCGTGTGCCGACGGGCACGCCAGTCTCCGCCGTTAACGCAGGTACCGTCTTGCTGGCGCAACCCCTTTTTTTCGAAGGCAATTGTGTTGTTATCGATCATGGGCAAGGGTTATTAACTCTTTACTTGCATCTCTCGAGACTCTTGGTGAAAGAAGGAGATCGCATCGAACGTGGACAAGAAATTGGAGTCAGTGGCGCCACCGGACGTGCTACCGGTGCACATCTTCACTTGGCAGTTCGCTGGCGGGGCGAGTATTTGGATCCGGCGACCTTGCTGACTCTGCGCCTTCCCGAAACCGCCTCCGCGGATGAACCTGGCAAGCAGAAAAATTAACATTCCCGCAACATCGTAAGAAAACTGTTGCATTTCCGCTCGCTCGTGATTATTCTCACGCGCGACTGTCCTGCAAGAAGCGACGGGGGAAGCGCTGACTTTAAGCCGGACAGTTCGGCGGAAGGTCGTGGGACCCCCTCACCGGTCTTCCGCCGAAACTTTTCTGATCTAAACTACTTCGGGCATCCGACGACCGTTCAAAGTCACACAATCTGCGCGGGTACAATAAACCGTGCCAGATTCTGTCCCTGCATATTCCTGTTGTCTTGGTGGTTGGAGTTCTCACAGAACGACGCGACTAGCTAACAGCGGCGACATCTGCGACCTCGGCCACGCCGTCGCGGAATGCGACGGTACGACCGGATATTGCTGGCACTCTTTCGCCCGGCACCAGAATGCCGACCAGGTTTAACGGATCCGCTGCCGAAAGAACTACTGTCTCGCCGGTCGGCGGCATCCGCCGGGTTGCTCGCAACGATTCCACCGCGGCTGGCAGTGCGAACTGTTCGCCTAGAAATCCACTGACAAACCTTCCGCCCCGGATCTCCCCTCGATCTTCCAAGCGCCGAAACGCGATTTGCAATTCGCGCCACTTGGGGAGGTTCGTCTCACGAGCCATCAAATCCCTGAACACTACTCCGTACCGCTTCAACAACATCCAGCAAGTAGCTTCTACCGCGCGCGCACGGTCTGTAAGTTGACTCGTGTGTAACAGGGCCCACCTGCCTGCGCTGTGGCGCGGCCGCGCAATCTTGCCGTTGCCCATTCCCATCCGTCGCTTCGGATCAATCAGCGACCGCAGGTTGTCGAATCCGTCGGCCGTGACTACCCCCGCCGCGACCAGTTCCCACAGGCCGGTTTCAACTTCGGATTTCAACTTGCCTGTCTCGCGAACAATGTCAGGGAAAAAAGATGCGCCTCGCTCCTTCAAGAATCGCAATACGTCCTGTGCGCTATCGCTTAAGTTTCTAGCCGTTCCAGGCTCCGCCATCGATTCATGCGGCAACATCCACTCCGCCTCCGCTCGCACGAAGAACGTAATTGGCGCGACGCTCGTTGGGATCACGCGCCGCTTGCCCGCGGCGGTGTCCTCGAGGGTAGCCGGGTGCGGTGATAGCCTGCCCCAGCCAACGCTTCCCATCAGACAGAGCTGATCCAGATTCTTCGGGTCGTAGTTACCGACTCGTCTTGCCAGCACCTGTCGCTCCCACGCATTTGCTGGAATTTCAAATCCCTGTAATTGGGTGAGGATTTCGAGCGTCCCACGTTCACCAGCCACCTGCGTTCCTGGCGTGACGTGCTGCCACCTCATCAGCCAGCGCATAAACTGCGCAGCCGTCACGGGTTCTATCTGCTTGCGCAGCGTCGCTACGGTAAGCCGATGAATCCGAGCCAACAACCTCCGATCACACCACTCGGTATTGATTTCCGCGCAATTCCCGGTCCTATCACTAGCGGAGGGCACAAGCTCCGCAGGCCCAATTCGACCTGCGCCGACAAACTTTCCGCGCAAGATCGCGCCGCTCATCTCAATCCGCAGCAGTGCCTGCTCAATTTCGGTGGCGGCTAATCCCAGCAACTGACCGAGGTCCGACGCTGTGGTCGGGCCCAGGTGCGACATCCATCCCGTCACTGTCTTCAATACAACTTCATCCCGCGCAGACGTCCCAACACCCGTTGCCAGTGCGGGTTCATACCGAACGTCAGGAAACAGGATTTCAAACAGCTCAGCCCGCTCGGCGGCGATCCAGTACCGCCGTCCGTTGATCAAGCCGACCATAGCCCGTCCCTGCTGTACAAGCTGCTCAAACCACCGTTCCCACTCGTAAGTAGCCTGACCAACGCGCCCAATTCCCGACAGATTTCCCCCCGACACGTGTGTGCTTAACGCTTGCTGCGTTCCTAATTTCCCCCCGACACGTGTGTGCTTAACGCTTGCTGCGTTCCTAAGCCTGACGCCTCGATCCGAGGTTCTTGATGCCGAATATCCGGCATCCACACCAGCGTATGAAGCACGTCGTGTAACTCATCCGCGTCGCGCACATCCGGCCACGCCTCGTCCTGTACCTGCGCGATCGCTGCGGGGTCGAGCTTACCAACTTCCTCGAGCACTGACTCTGGCAACATCCTGCGCATTTCAACCGCTCTCGCGCGGCGCTCTTCGAGCGGCGCATCATCGAGGTACGCGTACGGATTCGCGTTCAAGATCTCATGAGAAAATTGCGAGGGAACTGGCGTATCCACCGCGATGCAGCGAATCTTTTCGCTTTCCATCCCACGAAGCACTTCCTTCAGGCCCTCTAGATCCATCGCCTCTGTCAAAACGTCCTTCATCACTTCCCGAATCAGCGGATGGTCCGGGATCTTGATATCTCCCTCGATATTCTCCTGGCAGGCCGCCACATCAGGAAACACCGATGCCAGCAGATCGTCCGAGCGCATGCGTTGTATCTGTGGGGGGACCTTCTTCCCGCCTTGAAAACGTAAGAGTGCGAGTGAGCGATTCGCGTCCCACCGCCAGCGCGTCCCAAAAATCGGCGACGCGAGAGATGCCTGTTCCAGTAGTTCCGGCACTGTGTGCTCGGTTAAGAACTGGAAAACATCTGCGAGCGGAAAACTATGCTGCTCGGCCAGCGCAATATTCAATCCATTGTCGGTGGCCGCTGCCTGCAGTTCGAAGTTGAATCCGCGGCAGAAGCGTTTTCGCAACGCGAGTCCCCAAGCTTTGTTGATTCGTCCACCGAAAGGTGCGTGGATAATCAGCTGCATGCCGCCCGCTTCATCGAAGAACCGTTCCGCGATGATCGTTGTCTGCGTCGGTACTGCGCCAAGGACGGCTCGTCCTTCGAGAATGTACTCGACAGCCTGCTCCGCACCTGCGTCATCGAGCCCGCAGTTGTCCTTGAGCCAGACAACCGCCGCGGCCACGTCCGGATTGTTCTGCGAAAGACCGACCGGCGAAGTGCTGGGCAAAAGATCGCTGATCTTCTGCCGCAGCTTCCCGACATAATCGGAAAGTTCGTTGGTGCGCGCGGGCGCTTCTCCCCGCCAAAAAGGGACGGTCGGCGGCGCACCGTGAGCATCCTCGACCAGCACCCGCCCGCTTTTCCCTTCAACTCGACGGATGCGCCAAGATGTATTCCCCAGCAGCATGATGTCGCCGGCGCTGCTCTCTACCGCGAAATCTTCGTCGAGCGTTCCGACGTTGATTCCCTCAGGTTCCAATACGACATTGAACAACGCTGTTTCAGGAATCGCTCCGCCACTTGTGATGGCTGCCAGGCGGCTGCCGCGCCGCGGCCTCAACATGTGGTTCACACGATCACGATGCAGGTATGCGCCATACCGGCCACGCTGCGAGGCGATTCCCTCGCTGAGCATTTCGAGGACCTGTTCAAACATCTCCCGCGTTAATTCGCGGTACGGCTGTGCGCGCCGCATCAACTCAAACAGTTCGTCGTCGTTCCATCCGTCACCTTCTCCGGCGCTGCCATCAACTCGTCCATTGCCCTGTTGATGGCTGGCTTGCGAGTGGCCGGCAGTTCCAGCTGCACACGTCGCGACGATCTGTTGGGCCAGGATGTCCAGCGAACATTGCGGAATAATCAGCCGATCCAAGTCGCCCTGCTTAATCGCCTGAACCAGCGCGGCCGTTTCAAGCAAGTCGTCGCGGGTTGTCACGAAGAATCGTCCCTTGGGAACGGCGCCACGCCAGTGACCCGAACGTCCCACACGCTGCAATGCGACGGCAATCGAACGCGGTGAATTGATCTGTACGACCAGGTCGACCGTTCCAACATCGATTCCAAGTTCGAGCGAGGCAGTTGCGACCAGAACTTTTACCTGGCCTTCTTTCAGTTTTTTCTCGGCGGCAAAACGCATTTTGCGAGACAGACTGCCGTGATGCGCAGCGACATTTTCTTCGCCAAGTCTTTCGCCGAGCTGATGTGCAACGCGTTCTGCCATGCGCCGGGTGTTCACAAACACCAGGGTTGATCGATGTTCTGCGACCAGCTGCACGAGCCGGTCGTAGATTTCGCCCCACATTTCGTTGGAGGCGACAGCGCCAAGAGCGCTTGCTGGAACCTCGATGCCGAGATCGAGCAGTCGTTTATGGCCGATATTTACGACTACCGGCTCCGCTCGACCCGCGCCCGTCAGGAAATGTGCAACTTCCTCGATCGGCTTCTGCGTCGCCGACAGTCCGATCCGAACCGGTGTGCGCTCCGTGAGAATCGCGAGCCGCTCCAGGGACAAGGCGAGATGAACGCCACGCTTGTCATCCGCCACCGCATGAATTTCATCGACAATGACCGTCTCAACATCTCGCAGGATGCCGCGACTCCTTTCGGCCGTCAGGAGGATGTAGAGCGATTCGGGAGTCGTGACCAGAATGTGGGGCGGCCGCTTCAGCATCGCTCGCCGCTCTGGCATCAACGTGTCGCCGGTTCGCACAGCCGTGCGGATTTCCGGCATCATCAACCCCCGCTCGCGAGCCATCTGAAGAATTTCTCCAAGCGGACACTCGAGGTTCTTCTGGATGTCGTTGCCGAGCGCCTTCAACGGCGATACGTACAAGACTTCGGTTCGATCCAGCAGGTCGCCAGCAAGCGCCTTGCGAACGAGTTTGTCGATACAAGCCAAAAATGCGGCAAGCGTTTTGCCAGATCCGGTCGGCGCAGAGATCAACGTCGTCCGGCCGGCAAGGATGTGCGGCCAGCCTTGCTCTTGTGGTTCCGTCGGGGTTCCGAAGCGTTCGATGAACCATTCCTGGACGAGCGAATGCGCCCACTGCAGTGAGTCCGGAACCGTTAGGGGTGCAGCCAGGAGGGACACGCACGCCATTGTAGCCGCGATCGGAGCTTTCGTAAATTGTTCGCCTAAAAATAGGTGACCTTTGCAAACTCCAATGAGCAGTTCGGATTTTTGAAGCACCCTACTTTTGGAGGTTTAAAGAAGACAGCCAGAAATCGCAAACCTAGTTCCCCTGATGAATCAATGACTTGAGACATTTCCTGTACAATCACTGGCCAACCCTAACAACGTCTGCATCTGGAGTCGTGTCCACATGCTGAGTTTAAGTGCAAGCATCGGTGCCGTGGTCGCAAGCGTTACGCTCGCGATCGGTGCATTGTGGGTAATCCAGTGGCTGTGGGAACCTGGACGCCGGCGGTCGCACAACGATGTCATTGGGCCGAGCGTTGGTGTGATCGGCACTACTTATGCGGTCATTGTCGCGTTCATGCTTTCAGGTGTCTGGAGCAATTTTCAGGCGGCCCTGCGCAATTCCGAATTTGAAGCGAATTCGCTCGTGAGTCTCGGACGTCTCGGCAGGTCATTTCCGTCTCCAGAACGAGAAGAAATTGCGAGTCTCACACGGGAATATGCCAAGGACATGATCGTTCGGGAATGGCCGGCGATGGCGCGAAAACAGCTATCTCCGCATGGTCACGAAATCATGATGCAGCTTTGGACCCTCCTTCCCACCACTCGAACTACGACGCCTCAGCAAGCGGCAGCTCTTCAGCAAGCCCTTTCGGAGTTGAGCGATATGTCGCAGCATCGGCGCATTCGCGTCCTGGAAAGCCGCACGGAGTTGCCAAATATTCTTTGGGTCGTGCTCTTATGTGGCGCTGGAATCACAATCGGCGCATCGTGTTTATTCGGCGTCGAGGATTTCAAGATCCATGCGTTTCAGGTCGGCGCGTTGAGCCTCACGATTGCCATTGTGCTGGTGGCAATCGCCGATATTGACCATCCCTTCGATGGCATCGTGCATGTCAGTCCCACAAGCTTCCAGTACGCTTTGGATACTCTGGAAGAAACGTCTCCCGGCCAAGCCACCGAGTGAGGCGATGCTATATTCGACAGCATGTCCAAGGTGCGCGCGCGCAAAATAAAACTGATTCTTTTCGATGTTGATGGCGTGCTGACTGACGGAAAGATCTGGATTTTTCCCGCTCCCGAAGGCTCGCAGCAGAGTGTTCTCGAACAATCCGCAAAGCACGGCGGCATGGGCGGATTCGGCCTGCACAGCACGTCCCTGATTGAAGCCAAGGGCTTTCACGCGCATGACGGCACGGCCATCTCTTTGGCGCGGCTTGCCGGACTAAAAACTGGAATCATTACCAAAAGAATTTCCGAAACTGTCGCACTACGTGCGCGTGACTTGAAAATCGATCATGTGCATCAGGGCATTCAAGACAAACGCACATGTTTTGAGGGCATTTTGCGCACCGAGGGGATTACCTCGGCGGAGACGGCGTTTGTGGGCGACGACGTAATCGACCTTCCTGTCATGCGCAATTGCGGCCTGGCAATTGCGGTTGCCAATGCGCGCCCGGAAGTCAAGAGAGAAGCGCATTACGTAACACTCCATGGCGGAGGGGACGGCGCGGCCCGCGATGCGGTCGAATTCATCCTAAAAGCGCAAGGGAAATGGAAGAAGGTCGTCAGCGATTACATCTGCGAGAGAAGCCCTATGAGGAGCACTTAGCGGTCAGCGGTCGACTTTAGAGCACTGCGACTTCTACATCGATCTACATTAAAAATTTGATGTTCCGGGAGTCGTGGAATGCTGGCGGGACTTTCTTTAAACCCACCGGTCGCCTTGCTTGGGGCGTGCTCGGGTCAGCGACCGATGGGCACCGTTTCTCCTTACTCACCCTGTTGTTTTCAGGAGCAATTGACACATTGGAACCCAAATTACTCCTAAAAGTTGCTCTTTTCTAATTTTTTTTATTTTCATCGATAAACTTAATTTTTTGAATGACTTGTTCGACGTTCGGTTGAAAATTCGGACGCAGTTGGCCATCGTAAGTGCCGGGGGGCGGGATTAGGCCTCGTCAATGCGCGCAAAGTGATTGGCATATAATTGCGCGCACTGATGGCCGTCACTGCAGGGACTAAACTTGGCCCATACGAAATCCAATCGCCGCTCGGAGCGGGCGGCATGGGCGAGGTGTACCGTGCCCGCGACACGCGCCTCGATCGAACCGTTGCCATCAAGATCCTCCCGACCCATCTTGCTGATGACATCGAAGCCCGCCAACGTTTTGAGCGGGAAGCGCGCACCATTTCTTCGCTAAATCATCCGAATATCTGCATTTTGCACGATGTGGGGAACGAGGATGGCACCGCCTACCTCGTTATGGAATTCGTGCAAGGCGAGAGTCTGGAAGCGCGGCTTCAAAGAGGCCCCTTGCCGCTCAAGCAAGCGCTTGAATGCGGGATTGAGATCTGCGACGCGCTCGAAAAGGCTCACCGCGCGGGCATCGTGCATCGCGATCTGAAGCCGGGGAACATCATGCTGACGCCGTCGGGCGCCAAGCTTCTGGACTTCGGCCTCGCCAAACCAGTGTCAGGAATTCTCGGAAAACAGTTTTCGAGTGAAAAGGGCCACCTCACCCCATCGACCCCGACCATGAATCTCTCGGCGCTAGGCGCCCCCGTTGGGACCCTAACTCAACGGGGATCGATCGTCGGAACTTTCCAGTTCATGGCACCGGAAGTATTGCAAGGTCAGGAAGCGGATGCTCGCAGCGACATTTTCAGTTTCGGCTGCGTTCTGTACGAAATGATCACGGGCAAGCGTGCGTTTGAAGGCAAGAGCCAGATCTCCGTCGCTTCTGCCATTCTTGACAAGGAACCTGAGCCGATAACGAAGATTCACCCGATGGCTCCCGCAGCGGTCGATCACGTTGTACAGGAGTGCATCGCGAAAGATCCGGAGGCTCGTTGGCAGAGTGCCGCTGATGTCGCGCGAGAGATGCGCTGGATCGCAAGCGGTGCTTCTGGGGTCAGCCCTATTCCCGTTGCCCAACCGCGCCCTCGCTCGCTTAGTCCGTGGATATGGGGAGTGGTGGTGGGTGCGTTGCTGGCTGCTTTACTTTGGTCGTACTTCCGGCCTTCGGAACCGGTTCAAACTTTACGATCATTTCTTCCGCCGCCAGCCGAGCAAGGCTTCGATTTCACTGGTGATTTTTCAGGTCCCCCGGCCTTAGCCCCTGACGGAACAGCAGTCGCTTTTTGCGCTCGCGCTTCGAAGGAGCGCAATTCCATCTGGGTCCAGTCGCTTGCTGAGTTGTCTGCAAAGAAGCTTGAGGGAACCGAGGGTGCAGCATTTCCTTTCTGGTCGGCCGACGGGAAATTCATTGGCTTCTTCAGCGACGGACACCTGAAGAAGATTCCGGCAACCGGAGGCCCCGTTACTGTTCTCGCAGACACGCCAAATCCGCGAGGGGGCACTTGGAGCGCGGACAATATCATTGTGTACGAACCGGACTATCGCGACACTCTGTGGAAAATCAGCGCTTCAGGCGGCTCTCCATCTCGTTTAACGAAGTTTGATAACGGCAAACACACGACGCACCGGTGGCCTTCGTTTCTCCCTGACGGGAAACACTTCTTGTTCTTCGGGACGAATCATTCTGGAAACTCTGAGCAGGGAGTTTATTTCGGCTCAATCGGAGACGGTGCATACAAGCACATTCTTGATTCTGATTCCGGCGCTCAATACGCTTCGGGATACCTTCTGTATCACCTGCAATCGCAGTTGTTGGCGCAAAAGTTCGACCCGTCGAATGGAAAGCTATCCGGCGATGCCATGACGGTAGCGAACGTTGTGGAATTCGACGCGGGCACCTGGCATACCACATTTTCGGCAAGTCAGAACGGACTGCTCGTTTACGAGCCCGGAACGAAATTGATGGGAATCGACCTGGGATGGGTTGATCGAGCCGGAAAATCTGTTGGCACGCTCGGTGAGCGTGCTCCCTACAAGGGCAGCGGGCAGATTTCACCAGACGGAAAAAGGCTCGCCGTTGCCATGGGAGACCCGGAAGCGGATATTTGGGTGTTTGATCTTGTGCACGGCGCGAGAACGAGGCTGACTTTCGGGGGTGCGACCCATTTGATGCCGTCGTGGTCCCCCGATGGTCAACGCATTGTTTACGTGCGCCAGAGTGGATCGACCGTGGTTTCGGGTACCTCACTGCGAGCCCGTCTCGCGAATGGAGGAGGGCAGGAAGAAGTACTGATGGATAGTCAACCTTCCGGGATGGGTCGAACCTTGCTTTCGCCGCAGTGGTCGCCTGACGGGCAATACCTGGTGCATCTCGAACAAAGTGGTCCGAATGGCGCAGGTGTCTGGGCGTTACCGATCGGTGGCGACAAGAAACCGATCTCCGTCGTGCAGCCCCAAAGTTCGCAAGCGCGGGTTGTTCAATCGCGAATCTCGCCCGATGGACGCTGGTTGGCCTATAGCGCGACGGAATCCGGACGAGAGGAAGTCTATGTCACTCACTTTCCGAGCGGGGAAGGACGCTGGCAGGTATCGCAGACGGGTGGCACGTTCCCCGCGTGGCGTCGAGATTCGAAAGAGATTTATTTCCTGGGACCTGATGGCGCTCTTAATGTGGTTAGCGTCAGCACGGGCGGCGGAGAGTTCGAGTCAGGCCAGGTGCGACCGTTGTTCCGGGCGGGCTACATCGCTCCGGTTGGAAACCCGTATGACGCGGCCGCGGACGGCGAGCGCTTCGTGTTCACGACCCTGCCGGAAAGCCCCTCTACGCCGCTTGTTCTCGTGACCAACTGGACGGCAGACATCAAGAAATAATGGGTTGGCGTTTACAAGCACGCGAACTTCAGTCTGAGATCGCTGTGGGCTTGCTCGACATCAGCTCTGTAAAACGCGGATCCTTCCTCAGCTCTGCGAACTCGGCGTCCTTGTAAACATTCCCAATCTCTTTGTATCCCTCTTCCATGGCCTTGCGAAGGTACTCGAGGGACCGATCCGCCACACCCATTTTGGCGAAAAGTTTCGCGAGCACGTAGTCGTAATGGGCGCGATCATCCGGAGAAGGAAGCTGCGCAAGTACACCCGCGCGGGAAGTGCGCTCGAAAATACTGGGGTCCAGACGCAACGCTTCGCTATAGCTCTGAACTGCTTTGTCAAAATCTTTTTTCTGAAAATAGGCTGCGCCGAGATTGTTGTGGAACGGCGCTACATCCGCATGCAGTTCGATCGCTTTTTTGTATTGCTTGATGGCCTTTCCGGCATTTTTATCGGCGTAGTAAACGACGCCGAGATTGTTGTATGCATCTGCGTAGCGCTTATCCAGCTTGATGGCCCGCTCAAAATCCTTGCGAGCGTCCTTGAGGCGATGGATCATCAACTCAGTGATGCCAATTTTGTTGAAGAGCAGGGCACTATCGGATTTCTTCTGAACCGCGGCGCGATAGTAATCGAGCGCGTCGAGATAGGCCTTGTCCGATCGCAGCTGATCCGCTTGTTTTTCCAGTTCTTCGGCGGAAGCCCCGGATGATGGCGGTTCCGCACGCCGCATTGGCGGCGGACCAACCTGGAGTTGGTCGGGTGAGGACTGCGCCGTCCCGAAGACAGCAATGAGAACAACGACAGTTAGGGTTACTGCGCGAACCGTTCCCAAGCGAAGCATGACTTCACCCCCGGTTTGGTCAAAGGGCAAAACACCAACTCAGTGAGGCTCGGTTCCGCCCTTCTCCTCTGGCTTGGACGGTTGTGCAGGTGTTTTGTCGTCTTTAAAAACGTCAGCAATCTTTCCGAAGAAACCCTTTTTCTTATGCTGAGCAGGTTCCTGTCCTGCTTGGACACCAGCGGCGGTCGCCTGGTTCCCGTCAGGTGGCGCTACTGTTTCGGAATTGGAGCCAAAAATGTGCGAAAAGAATCCCTTGATGCCAGCCGCTTGGTCGCAAGTGTCGTGCGGTTCAGTCCCGGCCACGAACGCTGTGGTGTAAGTTTCCGGGCATGAAGGCGTTGCAAGCCGGTTGGTGGCCCGATCGAGTTGCACGTCGACGACTCCGGAAGGCTGCGAAAAGCCTTGGACATCGGAGTACTGCGGAAGCGTAACTGCTTTCTTCATGAACTCGGCCCATATGGGTAGCGCTGTCTGCGCTCCGCTGAGCCGAATGTCGCTGTAGTCATCGTAACCAACCCAGACAATACACAGGAGGTTCGACGTGTATCCCGCGAACCATCCATCGTGAGAACTGCCGGTTTTGCCGGCAGCCGGTGCGTTGAACCCACGCGCGCGCACGGGGAAAGCCGTTCCGGAGTTGATCACGCCCTCCATCATGTTTGTCATGACGTAGGCAATGCGAGGATCGAGAACGGTGCGTTTGTCGCTGTTGAAATCCAGAACCATGTCGCCCTTCGCATTGCGCACGGAGCTAAGCATGATTGGAGACAGACGGGTTCCACCATTGGCAAACACCGTGTAAGCGCCAGCCATATCGAGGGGGGTAGCATCGTAGGCGCCAAGCGCCATGGCGGGGGTGGCTTTGACGCTCATCACACCGGCAGATCTTGCGATTTCCGCAACCTTATCGTACCCAACTTCTTCCGCAAGCTTCACTGTGGCGTTGTTCAAAGACATGGCGAGCGCATAACGAAGAGTTACGTCGCCGTGGTATTCCTCTTTGTAATTTCGCGGTTCGTAAATCTGATCGCCGTATGTGAACGTAGCGGCCACGTCGGGGACGGTCGAAGCTGGCGTAAACACGCTGGTCGCGCCGTCGAGCGCGGTGTTGAGCGCGGCAGCGTAGACGAATGGTTTGAAGATCGAACCGGTGGGACGTTTGGCGATGGCGTGATTAAGCTGACTTGTGCCATAGTTGCGTCCGCCGACGAGGGCCACGACCCGGCCGGTGTGTGGGTCGATCGCCACCAGCGCCACCTGTGCCTGCGGGCCCGGTGTGACCTTTGTTTCGAACTTGTTTTTGGCGATCTTGATGCGCTTCGTACGCATCTTCGTCACCTGATCGTCCACCAGCTTCATGCCGGTATCGACCGCTGCAGCAGCGGCTTTCTGCAAGTCTGGATCAAGCGTTGTGTAAATTCGATAAGACTGGTCGTTAAGCTCGCGCTCGCTCACCTTGTTAAACAGTTGATCGCGAACCAAATCTACGAAGTAAGGAGCGTCGCTGGCTTCGACGTTCGGAGGCGCCAGCTTCAGGGGCGCGGCCTTGGCCTTCTCGGCCTGCTCTTTTGTGATGGCTTCGGTATCAGCCATCGAATCGAGCACTAGATTGCGCCGCTCAAGCGCGCGCTCAGGGTGGCGGTAAGGCGAAAGATAACTTGGTGCCTGAATGAGCCCGGCAAGAAGCGCGGCTTCAGGCAGATTGATGTCTTTCAGATCCTTGTTGAAATACGAGCGGGCAGCTTCAGCAAACCCCGAAATCGTGAAGGATCCACGTTGTCCAAGGTCGACGCGGTTTGCGTAGAACTCAAAGATTTCTTCCTTGCTGAATTTTTGTTCAAGTTCGACAGCGATCAGCATTTCAATCAGCTTGCGCCGGAAGGTTTTCTCGGGCGTAAGGAAGAAGGCGCGCGAGAGTTGCATGGTGATGGTCGATCCACCTTGCTTGTGGCGCTGGTGAGTGAAATCAATCCACGCGGCTTCCGCCAGGCGAATGTAATTGACTCCGCTATGTTGAAAAAATCGGCGGTCTTCAATGGACGTGACCGCTTGCACCATCACCTTAGGGATCGCGTCATACTTCACGAGTTGCCGCTTTGAACGCTGCTCCGAGTCGAAGAGCGAAGTCACCAGTTGCGGTTCAAGCTCATAGGCGCCAAGTTGTCCGCGAGCCTTGCTGACAATGCCATCCACTTTCCCTGAACGCATGGAGATGGTCGCTGGTTCAGCGCTGTGATAAGACTCGGGGCCGGGCGAGATATCGATGGCATTGGCACGGACATGAAATGTACCCAACGCAGCACTGTCATTGTTTTCCAGATATCCGGCGCGTCGCAGCTGCGTGGCGATCTGGTCGGGAGTTGTCTTCTGGCCAACCTTGACCACCTGTGGTCCAGCGTAGATCTTGGCGGAGTTGCTGAAGACGGGGGTGCTGAAACGCTTTTCGATAATGCGGTCATACTTGATGTAAAAGTACGAAAAAAACCCGACGATGCAAACCGCTACGATGGCAAAGGCCAGCACCGCGGCGCGGACGACGGGATCACGTGGAAGCAGGCCAAATTTGCCTTTGCCTCCATTCTTGCCTTTCGGGATCTTCAGTTTGATGGCCACGTTAGAGGGCGGAGTTCCACTCCTGCATGGTTCGATGCAGGTTCTTGCCGGGACGAAAGGGCGCTTCACTACAGTTCCCTTCCTCCAGAGCGAGAACGCGGCCTGCCAGAAAACCGGGTTCGGGAAGAGATACGCTATTTTACCGCGAGGGCGCAAATTTTGCCGTGCCGGGCGCCCACCTAGCTACCTCTAGAACAACCCCTTGTTCGTTGACGAGGCGTGGAACTCGAGGTCGGTTGCGTATCCGGGGACACTCACAGGCACGGTGTAATCAGCCGTAATAGTTAGAGACCCAGTTCCGAGAGTGCCGGTGCGAACGACTTTGACTTGCTTGTCGTTGAGCGGGATCTCCAGATCCTTCGCCTTCTTCAGAACGACGGTCTTGATGTCATCTTCCGTGCGCGACGTATAGGTGGCCGACATAGCCTCGTTCTTAAGCGAGTCTTCAAACTGATAATTAGCGAAATACGGGGGGATGAAGGCGATCCCAAATAGGACGACTGCCGCCATCGCGCCAAAGCCGAGGATTAATTTGATGGTTCCCATAATGCGTTCTAGGCTCGGGAACCGCCAGGATGTCAGCGGGCCGGCCGTAGCAAAGGTTCAAAATAGTCTGCTATTGCGGCGATGCTAGCATCGTGAATTTCACGTGTCGAGCGATGAACGACCTCGACAGTGCCTTCGGTAACCTTCTTCCCAACCGTGACCCGGAACGGGATTCCAACCAGGTCGGCGTCTTTGAACTTGACCCCGGGGCGTTCGTCGCGGTCGTCCAGTAAAACATCGAATCCACGGGACTTAAGAGTATTTGCGATGTCGTCGGCGGCCTTGCGCACCGATTCTTCCTTGACGTTCGTAGCGGTAACTACGATCTCGAAAGGGGCAATCGTCGGCGCGAGCCAGAAGCCGTTTTCGTCGTTGTTCTGCTCAATGGCGGCGGTCAAAATTCGCTCGATCCCGATGCCATAGCACCCCATGATCGGAAGCACTTCCTTGCCATTCCGGTCGAGCACACGGGCGCCCATGGACTCGGAGTATTTGTAGCCGAGCTTGAAGATGTGTCCGATCTCGACCGCGGTGTCGATGCGCAAGGGGGCGCCGCAGTCGGGACAGGCGTCTCCGGCGGTTACACTTCGGAGATCGGCGTAAGCGGTTGGCTGGAAGGTTTCGCCGGGCGTGATGTTTTTGACGTGGTAATCCTCTCTGTTGGCGCCCGAGATCAAGTTGCGACGTCCTTTAAGGGCTTCGTCGACGAAGAGGAGCGGCTTGTCGCCGTCGCTGACGCCCTTTGCCCATGCGACATTCAGGGGGCCCAGGAATCCGGCAGGGGATTGGAAGAGGGTCTGGATTTCCTCTTCGGTCATGGGACGAGTTTCTTTACCGCCGACGGCCGTACCGAGCTTTGCCTCGTTCATCTGGTGATCGCCGCGAAGAAGGAGAACCACGGGGCGCAGCTTGATCTTGCCGGTTTTCGAGTCGGCTTCGTTCGCCATCAGGGCGAGGGTCTTCATCTTGTTTTTTGGAGACACGCCGAGAAATTTCGCGACGTCTTCAATCGTCTTCATGCCGGGCGTGTGGACTTCAAGCGGCTTGCCGTCTCCTTCCGTCTTGAGGTCTTCGACCGTGTCGATCTTTGACGTGGCTTTTTCCAAATTAGCGGCGTAGTCACATTTTTCGCAGCTGACGATCAAGTCTTCGCCAGCAGGGGTGCGCACCATAAACTCCTGCGACTGCGATCCGCCCATCGCCCCGGAGTCGGCTTCGACGACCATGTATTTCAGCCCACAGCGATCGAAGATGCGGCGGTAGACGGCGTCGTGTTTCTTGTAGGAGACGTCAAGACCGGCGGCATCGATGTCGAACGAGTACGCGTCCTTCATGATGAACTGGCGAACGCGCAGCAGGCCGGACTTGGGGCGAGGCTCGTCGCGAAACTTGGTCTGGATCTGATACCAAATCTGAGGAAGCTGCTTGTAACTGCGCAGTTCCTTGCGCGCGATCTCGGTCATGACTTCTTCGTGGGTCATGCCGAGACAGAGATCAGCGCCCTTACGGTCTTTCAGGCGAAACATGTTGTCGCCCATTACGGTCCAGCGGCCGCTCTGCTCCCACAATTCGCGGGGATGAATGGCGGGAAGGAAGAATTCCTGGCCGATCGTGTTCATCTCCTCACGCACGATGTTCATGATCTTTTCGAAGGACCGCTGTCCTAGGAAAAGATACGAGTAGATTCCCGCGCCGAGCTGGCGGATATAGCCGGCCCGAATCAGAAATTTGTGGCTTGCGACCTCCGCGTCGGCGGGGGCTTCGCGCAAAGTAGGGATAAAGAGTTGCGACCAGCGATACATGTTTGGTGTCCTGAGGGGTAGAGAATTTTCTATTGTAAAGGATTGGGTGCGAATTCCTCGGGTGGGGCAACGCAATGCCCCACTTCGTCGCGCCGAAGCATTGTCAGACAGCAGCGCTGTCGCTACGATGCCTGCGTGATGCAAGTGCTGGAATTCCGGGACGGGCTGGAGCGCGAGTTCGATGCGCGGCGACAGAAGAACCCGCGGTACTCACTGCGCGCGTTCGCGACATTTCTGGGAACTGACCATTCCACACTTTCGCAAATTCTAAAAGGGTCGCGGCGCGTGCCGGCAGCTTCGATCCGGTCATGGGCGCGAAAGCTCGGGATGTCGCGCCAAGAAGCGGCCGTGTATGTGGCATCCGAGCACGTTCCCGACGCAGCGACTGCGACGCGCCAAGCTCAGCTTTTGCATTGGACTGCTGAAGCCAGGAGCATCGTTACCGAAACTGCGCACTGGGAGATTGTGCGGCTCTCGAGAATGAAAACCTTTCGAGCGGATTGTCGATGGATTGCGCAGCAGATTGGCGCGGAAGTCGATGACGTGAACATGGCGTTCAGCCGGTTGTTGCGGCTGGGTCTTCTGGAAGTGCGGTCCGCGGGGACGTGGCGGGAGATGACAGGACTGAAGTCGCCGACCGAAAAGGAGTTCCGCAAATTGGCATTGGCGCGCGTGCGGGAAAAAGCTGCCGAGGCGCACGTGAAGCTGGGCACGCGAAGACATCCAAACAAGCTTGAACCACCGGGGCACTGAGGAGCACGGGAAACCCGTAAAGATCGAAATGAAGAAGAGGGAAATGAAGAAGAGGATGGTGAGGCAATGGGGAATCCAGTAACGCAATTCCAGATTTTGTCGAAGACACCGGAAGAAACGGCGCGTTTTTACGCGTCAGTGTTTGGATGGACAGTGGACGCAAACAATGCGATGGGTTATCGCCGAGTGAGTACCGGCTCTGATCAGGGCATCCAGGGCGGCATCTGGCCGGCACCGCCGCAAGCGTCGAACTTCGTGCAGCTGTTCATCACGGTCGATGACGTAAAAGGGTGCGTGAAAAAAGCCGAGGAGATGGGCGCTAAAACGATTATTCCCCCGACGGTGTTACCGGAAGGAGACGAGTTGGCCGTGCTGCATGATCCGGAAGGCATGTCGTTTGGAGTGTTCCGACAAAGGAAGGGATAAGCCGGTTCCGGCCGGGCAGGCGAGGGCGTCTACTCGCCTGCGAATGTTGTCCGGCTCAGGCCGCGAGCTTCTGCAAAATTTCTCTACCCAGCTTCTGGGCTTCCGCGAAAAATTTCTGGTATTCCGTAAACAGCCGGTTCAGTTCGAGCGATTCTTCGGGTTTCAGCCGATGCCGCAGGAGCATGTCTCGAACGTGGACCGGATTCGGCAGCAGCGCTTCTGCTTTGATTTCTTCAAGGGCGGTGGTTGGGTCGTAGTGATACATGGCTACACCATTTCTGTGCCCCACAAATCGTGTAGGTGCACTATGCCTTCCAGTTTAGCGCCATTCCCAACGACCACCAGCGCCCATTCCCAACGACCACCAGCGCCGTAATCTTCTTTTCTTCCATGATGGCGAGAGCCGTGGCAGCAAATTCTGTGCCGGCAATCGTTTTGGGGTCGCGGGTCATGCACTCGGCGGCCGTGAGATCGAGGACGTCTTTGCCGCGCTGTTCGAGCAATCGGCGAAGGTCGCCGTCGCTGACTACTCCGAGTAGCTTGTCGCCTTCCACCACGGTCGTCATGCCCAACTTCTTGCGCGACATTTCGTAGATCACGTCAGGCATCTTCGCGGTCGGTGCAACTCGCGGGACGGCATCGCCGGAGTGCATGAGCGATTCGACGCGTGCCAGGCGCTTGCCCAGTTTGCCGCCCGGATGCAGGTTGGCGAAGTCTTCTTCTTTGAACCCGCGTTTTTCCGAGAGTGCCACAGCAAGCGCGTCGCCGAGCGCAAGCATGGCCGTGGTCGAAGCGGTGGGGGCGAGCCCCAGCGAGCACGCCTCTTTGTCGATCGAGCAGTCGAGCGCGACTTCGGCCGCCGCCGCGAGCGTGGAAAGCTTTTGCGGCGCCGCGAGTTCCCGCGAATCCCCGTCGACGCCGTGAGGCTCGACTGATAAGGGCGACGCTCCAAAGATCTCATCGCAAGTCATCGTGATGAGCGGCACACGGAGTCGTTTGATGTTCGCGAGTAGTCGCAGAATCTCTTCTGTTTCGCCGCTGGCCGAGAGGGCGACGACAACATCGCCGGAGACGACCATCCCGAGATCGCCGTGTATCGCTTCGACTGGATGAAGGTATAACGCTGGCGTCCCAATCGAGCTGAGAGTTGCGGCGATCTTGCGCGCGATAATTCCACTCTTGCCCATGCCGGTTACGACGACACGTCCGCGGCATTCGAACATCAGGTCGAGTGCGCGCTGAAAGGCCTCGCCCATTGGCCCCCCGATGCGATCGGCGAGGCGGCGCAGGGCCTCAGCTTCGATGCGGACTACGTTCTCGCCAGTTCGTTTCATCGACAGAGGATGGTAACAAAACCCTGCAGGTCGGGTGACCCGCTCCGCCCGTTGGTGGTCAGAAGAGGTCTGGCCGCTTTCGCTCGCTTTAAAAATGATCGTCCAGAACAACTCGCGCTGGAGTGCTCAAGCCTTTGGCCTGAATGGCACGGTCCCACGGTCCACTTTGCCAGTTGTCCTTCTTCTTCTCAGAATGCATCCACGGGGGAAGCTTGAACAATAGCCGTCGGGAAAGAGCCTCTACATAAGGTTCGTAAAGAGAGCGGAGTTTCTCCAGCTTTGCGTCGGCGGTCTCGTCCTGCTTCACTCGAACGCCGGCCGACGCGAGACTCTTTCGCAATTGCAGCAATTCTTGTTCTGAAAGCCGAGTGGCAGCGAGTGGATCGTATTGAGCCGCGACAACCTGCGCGAGGTCTACAGCGGCGTGGCGCGCCATGGCAAACGTCAACTTTGCCTGCTCGGTGCGAATGCCATCGACCCCGGTGACGACGAGGGAAGTTACATCAAGGATCACCGTGAGCGCGCCCAGCCATGATTGGTTGCCATGCTGAGAACGAAAGAAACAGAGCACTGGATACGAGATATGGCTCGATAACAAATCAGCCGACCAGCGCTCCCAGTCGCGGAAAACTTCGTCGAGAACCGTTTGGTCTGGACAACAGCCGAGGCGGCTCAGCAATTCCGCGGCAGTAGGCGGGGAGCCAGCGCGCGAGTCGAGCATCGAAATCTGAATTTCGCGCGAGGAAAACGACGAATAGACGACCGGGAGGTACCCCACAACCACGCCGAGAAACGCGAAGCCCATCCCTGCTTCGAGAACGGCCAGTGTGCGGGCTGCGCTGGAGATAGGAGTGATATCTCCATAGCCGAGGGTGAAGAATGTCTCGCCACTGTGGTAGAGCAGAACACCAAAAGTGATTTGCTCATCGCTCAGACGAAGGTGTTCCCCCAACCCGTATTGAAGGAGCGTGAACCCGAAAATCAAGCTGATCGCCCAAAGAACGAGTAAGAAGATAAGGGAGAGTGGTCCGAAATATCCCAGGAAATTCTCGCGCAGGCGGCCGGGCATGGAGCGCGATAGTTTGGTCCACGCGGTCCAGAAATTTCGATAAAACCACGCAGTGAGACGGTAGGAGCGCTGCACTCGACGTGGCAGAACGATGGTCTCAAAGGCATCCAGTAGAACAAGGAAGATGATGAGTATTCCGGCAATGGCAGCGAGAGCAAGCATGTCTGCGATGTAATGGAGGTGAGATGGTAGCAGATTCAGACAGGGGAAATGGCAAGTTACCCCTCGCCGACTGGCGGCTCAAACGGTTGGGCGATAAAAGCGCTAGCTACCCCGTTCGTCATCTCACCAGCTCATCCATTCCAGGTAACCAACACATTACATTGATATTATTTATTTGTTGACGAACTCCATAAATGGAGTATTATATATTCATTAAAGGAGTAGTCAACGTGGCAGCTCCGCTCATTCAATCTACGGGCATCAGCTGGAACGAACCAGCGGATCTTTCGCGCCGGCCCATTCAGCAGCGCCTGAGTCCTACCGCTATTCGTGCGTTTTTCCGGATTGCGACAGCCTGGAGACTACGCGACGAAGACGCGCGCGGCCTGCTCGGAGGAATCTCGAACGGGTCGTTCTATCAACTGAAGGGCGGAGCGAAGAAGAGGCTCGACCAGGACATGCTGACAAGGATCTCCTTGTTGATTGGCATATTTAGCGCGCTCAACATCCTGTACAGCGCAAAGCTCGCGGATGCGTGGATCCAGCTGCCGAACACCAACTCGATGTTTAACGGGGAATCTCCTCTCGTTTACATGCTTCGCGGTGGTCAGCCCGCCATGATGCACGTCCGGCAGTTGCTCGACGCGCGGCGCGGCGGCCAGTAAGTGCTGCCCGCCACCACAACGCTTCACCACGACGACACGCATCGTCTGATTCCGACGCGGTATTTGCCCGGGGATGTGAGCGTGCTGTCTCGTCTGGCCGCAAGCCGCCGCGATCTTGATGATCTTGCCGAACTTGAAGGTGCGACCAACGATCGGTTGATCGGAGAAGTAAATCGGCTGCCAGGCATCAGCGTGCACGAACTCGTTTTCGGCGTGCCGAACTTTCATATCGTAAATGCGTCGTTTACGCACGCTGCACCCTCGGGCAGCCGCTTTAATTCGTCCGATCGCGGGGCGTGGTATGCGGCATTTGCGCTCGAAACGGCACACACCGAGGTTGGATATCACTTCGGCGAAGAGCTTCGCGAGATCCCGAGTTGGAAGGAGCCTGAGTCGCGGACGTATCGCGATTATCTAGCTGATTTCCGTGCGGATTTTCACGATCTTCGAGGCGATTCAGAGAACGCAGCTTCTCTAGATCCTACGAGCTATGTTGCGTCGCAGGCGCTGGCACGCGCGCTTCTCAACCAAGGATCGGCGGGTCTGGTGTATCCGAGTGTGAGGCACGCAGGGGGGACTTGTGTTGCGTGTTTCCGTCCGGCTCTCGTAACGAATGTGCGCGAGGCCGCGCTGGTAGAGATTAAATTTGCTGATCCTTCGAGCTCGCCTGCGGTGATCGTTACCGCGTAAGGTGCTCAATTGTCCGAAATGAAAACGGAGCGGCTGATCGCCGCCCCGGGAATACGCCTACTGACGACTGACCGTCTTCTTAGGTTCCTTCCGACCAGCTAGCCAGATATTCTTCCTGCTCCGGCGTGAGGCGATCAATCTTGATGCCCATGGACTCAAGCTTCAACTTGGCTACGCGCTTATCTAAATCGACCGGAACCATGTAGACCTTCTTCTCGAGCGCCTTGTGGTTTTTCACCATGTATTCGCAGGCGAGAGCTTGGTCGGCAAAGCTCATGTCCATTACGGACGGCGGGTGTCCTTCGGCCGAAGCCAGGTTGATCAGGCGGCCTTCGCCAAGCAGATTGATCTTGCGGCCATCCTTCATTGTGTACTCTTCTACAAAAGTTCGAGTGGTGCGCTTCGAGGACGACATCTTTTCGAGTGACGGAATGTCGATCTCAACATTGAAGTGACCTGAATTCGAAATGATGGCGTTGTTCTTCATCACTTCAAAATGCTCTTTCGCGAGCACGTTCTTGTTGCCCGTCACGGTGCAGAAGACGTCACCGATCTTGGCGGCTTCGGGCATTGACATCACACGGAAACCGTCCATGACCGCCTCGAGAGCCTTTGTTGGGTCGACTTCTGTAATTATTACTTCAGCGCCTGCACCACGCGCACGGCTCGCGAGTCCGCGACCGCACCATCCATAGCCAGCAACTACGAATTTCGATCCAGCCAGCAGGAAGTTCGTCGCGCGGATGATGCCATCGATGGTGGACTGACCTGTGCCGTAACGGTTGTCGAACAAGTGCTTCGTATCGGCGTCGTTAACGGCAATGATCGGATACTGCAACACGCCCTCTTTCGCCATGGCGCGTAAGCGAATAACGCCTGTTGTCGTCTCTTCAGTACCCCCAATGATGTCGGTCGCCGCGTCTTGGCGCTTGGTGTGCAGAACGGTAACGAGATCGGCACCGTCATCCATCGTTACATGCGGTTTGTGATCGAGTGCCGCCATGATGTGGCTGTAGTACGACTCGTTGTCCTCGCCCTTAATCGCAAACACGGAAATACCGTAGTCACGTACCAGACTGGCTGCGACGTCGTCTTGCGTCGAAAGCGGGTTCGATGCGCAGAGTACGACGTCCGCGCCACCATCGCGCAGCGCGATCATCAGGTTCGCTGTTTCCGCAGTCACGTGCAGGCAAGCGGAGATGCGAATTCCCTTGAGGGGCTGGTTCTTGATGAATTCCTTGCGAATGATTTGTAGAACGTTCATCGACTGGTTTGCCCACTCGATGCGCTTCTTGCCAAGATCGGCGAGTTCCAGACTTTTTACGTCACAATTCACTGCTGCGGTTGTCGTCGACATAATCTCCTGTGGCGCGGTGGGCGATAATAGAAAGACCTGCGGAGGCTAGGAAGTTTCGCCTCCGCGACAGAACCTATTTCCTGGCTGCTACCGGTTCCCGTTTAAGGCCAGCTTCGCTCGCGAGCTTGGATGCCTTATCGGTCGCTTCCCACGTGAAGTCAGCATCGGTGCGTCCGAAATGGCCATAGGCCGCCGTCTTGCGATAGATCGGGCGACGCAAGTTCAGCGATTCGATAATGCCTTTCGGCGTCAGCTTGAAGTTTGCGCGAACAAGGTCGGGAATGATCGCGGGATCCACCTTCTCGGTACCAAAAGTATCGACCAGCACGCTTACGGGTTCGGCGACGCCGATGGCATAAGCAAGCTGCACTTCGCAGCGCTCGGCGAGACCAGCTGCAACGATGTTCTTCGCGATGTAGCGCGCCATGTAGGCAGCGGAACGATCCACCTTCGTCGGATCCTTGCCGCTGAACGCGCCGCCACCGTGGCGCCCCATGCCGCCGTAGGTGTCGACGATAATTTTGCGTCCTGTAAGTCCAGTGTCTCCCATCGGACCGCCGATGACGAAACGTCCTGTGGGATTGATGTGATATTTGGTGTCAGCGTCAAGAAGGTGCGCTGGAATCACGGATTGAATCACGTGTTTCAACATGTCGGCGCGTAATTCGTCATTCCCCACGTTTTCCGCATGCTGCGTCGAAATCACGACGGCGTCAACCCGCAGGACCTTGCCGTTTGCGTCGTATTCAACTGTGACCTGGGATTTTCCATCAGGCCGGAGGTAGGGGCACATGCCGTTCTTGCGGACTTCCGAAAGGCGCAGCGTGAGTTTGTGTGCCAACGAGATCGGCATCGGCATTAGTTCGGGAGTCTCGTTGCAGGCGTAGCCAAACATCATGCCTTGGTCGCCGGCTCCGCCCGTATCCACACCCATGGCGATATCGCCCGACTGTTTGTTAATGGTAGAGATCACGGCGCAGGTATTCGAATCGAAACCATAGAGTGCATTGTCGTAGCCGATCGATTGAACAATGCCGCGCACGAGAGTTTGAAAATCGACATAAGCTTTGGTGGTGATTTCGCCGGCGATCACGATCAATCCCGTCGCGGTAAGCGTTTCGCACGCCACGCGGCTGGTCGGATCTTCGCGGAGGCAGGAATCCAGAATGCCGTCAGAAATCTGGTCGGCAATCTTGTCGGGATGGCCTTCAGTCACCGACTCGGACGTGAAAAGATAACGGTTTTTTGCTGGCAAGCTTTACTCCTCAGAAGAAATCTGGACGCTTTGGTCGGGCAGGAAAATACGCACTACGACGCTCGAGACACACCTTTAGGGTCCTCTAAAACGGTACCAGAGAAGGGTTCGAGGCGCAACGCTTTTGGCCCATTCTGCCTAATCCTCACAGGCAGTTGCGCACGTTCGCACTGAAGTGCGGGAGGAGCGGGTTCGACGGCTGAAATCGAACTGTCAACGGGAGATGATCAGCCCTGCGGACTCACAGGTTTCGTCCCAGTCGGCGGCGCAACCAGACCTTCGGTTCCGAATGTCAGGGTCTTCACCTGACCTTCTTGGCCTTGTCTCTGCAGTTTCTTTCCATTAAATGAGATCTCAAGAGCGCCGACATTTCCCGCTTTGATCACGATTTCGCGATTCGCTTGAATCGTTTTGGTGGTTCCGCCGGTGAGTAAACTATCTGCGGCCACTGTTTTGCCATCGGCAGCGATTGCTACCCAGGAATCGTCGTTGGCCTTGATCGTCACGGAGAAGGTTCCCGGGGCGGCTGGCGCGTCTGCGTTGATCGGCTTGGCGTCAAGAATGGCGGACGGAGGATGCTGCGCCGGAGGGGTTTGCAGCGGAGACAATGTTCCCGCACCTTGCTTGTTATCGTTCGAGTTCGGCGCCGCAGCCCGGACGGGTTCAGGCGCGCTTGCCTCTCTTTGATCGCGCCTGAAATAGCTCCAGACTGATAAGACCAAAGCGAGAATCAGCAACCCAGCCGCTAACATTCCCCACGGCACGGTTTTTGGAAGCTTCTCGCTTTCAGCTTCGCGTGCGGGGAGAATTCGAACTTCGGGTGTTGGTTCAAACCGTTTTGGCGCTGTTTCGCCGGCGGCCTCGAGGTAGTCGGCTATCGTTTGTTCTTCATCGAGTCCTAGGTGCCGAGCGTAGGCTCGGACGAACCCCTTGTTGAAAATGCCCCCGGGCAGTTGCTCAAACTTCTCCTCCTCAAGGGCATGGAGCATGCGGGTACCGATCTTAGTGGAGAGGGCAATCTCATCGAGAGACACCTTCCGTTTCTCTCGTTCTCGCTTCAGCCTTTCTCCGAAGGAAGCCACAAGGTCCCCCTGGCACGGGCCACGCAATGCCTGCGAAGAACATTACTATAGGCAATTTTTCCTGGAAAGACATAAGGAAAGCGGCGGCTTAGGGTCGGGTAGGCGCGCCCCAGAAGCCGCTTAGACCGTGGCGTCCGGGGTTCAGGTTACTTCAGTTGGTTGCTGGCAGTTTCCAGGCCCGCATATAATTCTTGCACTTTCCGCCTGATTTTTGAGGTCCTTATCGCATGTCTGAGGGCACCGGTGCCGCGCGCACTCGCAAAGACCAAGAGCTCAACATCTTCCACGATGTTGCCAAGGCTCTGACGTCTTCGCTCGACCTCGACTCCATTCTGCAGACCATCATGGAAAAGATGGCGGAATACTTCCAACCAGACACCTGGTCGCTGCTCATGGTCGACGAGGAGCACAACGAGCTTTATTTCGCGATCGCAGTTGGAGACAAGGCGGAAGCGCTAAAAAACGTGCGACTGAAGGTTGGCGAGGGCATAGCTGGATGGGTTGCTCAACATGGGGAACAGCAGATCGTTCCGGATGTGAGCGCTGATCCCCGCTTCGCGAAACGGGTCGACAAAATGACCAAGATGGAGACGCAGTCGATTATTTGCGTCCCCCTGCGATCCAAGCATCGAGTGCTCGGCGTCATTCAATTGGTAAACGTCGACATGAAGGGATTCCGCGACGGTGAGTTGTTCTTTCTCAACTCACTCTCTGATTACGCCGCCATCGCAATCGAGAATGCGCGGTCCGTCGAGAAAATTCAAGAGCTCACGATCACGGACGATTGCACAGGCCTCTATAACGCGCGTCATCTTCATAAAACGCTTGAAACTGAGGTGTACCGCTCGTCGCGTTTTGCATATGAATTCAGCGTGCTGTTTATCGATCTCGATCACTTTAAAAAAGTGAACGACACGCATGGCCACTTGGTCGGCAGCAAATTGCTCGCTGAAATCGGGTATCTCATCAAAGCGCAGCTCCGTTTGATCGACTATGCATTTCGCTACGGCGGCGATGAATTCGTGATCTTGTTACCGCAAACCGGCAAGGAACAGGCCGTAGTGGTCGCCAAACGTTTGCGCGAAGCTCTTCGCACGAGCACGTTCTGTCAGGAAGAGAAGTTAGATCTAAAAGTGCGGGCGAGCATGGGGCTATCGACGTTTCCCCATGACGCGAAAACTCCGCAAGACGTCATCCGCCAGGCTGATGAAATGATGTACATGGTCAAGAACACGACCCGCGACAACATTGGGATCGCGGGGCGTGGATTGATGGAGTAGCAGACCTTTCTCTAACGCTTCTTTAGTTCCGCAGGTTGATCGGACACGGGTTTTACAGCGGATGGGTCCGGCTTCCATGCAGTGGGATTAGCAGCGGCCGACGGGTTGACTCCAAAATCCCAAACGTACAGATTCATACCTTCTTTGCCCAGCATCTCCACCACGGCATATTCCCCTGGAGTAAGCGCCTCGACCGGCGTGACCTTCACCCAACCCCCCATCATCTTTTCTGCGTGAGTCGGAACCAGCTTCTGTTCCTGAGAGACCTTGCCGTAGATCGCAATCTTGATGTCCCCGACGATGCGCTTGTCGCCCTTTACCTGCATGCGCACCATTTTGAAGCGGTCGTAAGGTAGTTCCGGATCAGTTGTCTTCGCTTCTCCGTTTGCTTGATCCTGCCGATCGGCATTCACGTAAATGGAGGGAAGGGTGACATGCGATTGCACTTTGGAGTGCGTTCCGGTGAGCTCAACCGTTTGCTTTGCGCTCGCAATCGGGTTGATCGCCGCGCGGAAAATATTGCCTTTTATGTTGCTGTTCACTTCTCCGCCGGACTGTAAGAGCTCTACCAGTTGCGGCTGACTATCGAATGTGTCGAGTAAGATCACGCCGCCCTCATCCGGCAACTGCAGGCCGGGTGAGACGTGCGGATTGCGCGCTTCTTCTGCCTTCTTGTCGGCTTCGAGTTCTTTGTCGAGAGCCGCCGCCTCCGGGCTGGGAACTCCCGCAGCGCGGTCTTTCTCGTATTTTTCGGTTGCTGCCCAGTCAACCAGCGATTTCGGAAGTTCCTCCCACTCCCCGCGCTCCGCGCTCATGTAGCGCACACGCTCGCCCTTGATCTCATACTTGCTTACAAGTTGGTAGGACCCGTCTTTGAGGATGAGACGTTTGGCGAGCTGCTGCGCCGTGCCCGGAGCAGCGAGTCCAAGAAAAATCACAGCAATAATGGCGATTGCGGTGCCGGATTTTCGGTACATCAGCATGACTGACCTGAAGGTGCGCGCCCCTCTTTATTCCAACTAGATGCCGGCTTCTCCGTATTGTTTGTCTACCCACCCAGTCGTCAGTTTGCGGACTTCTCCCAGTCAGCCTCGGCGGGCGGTATCAGGTCGTATTCGTTCGTCTTCTTGTCTTGCAGATAGACGTCGAACCAGTTCACGATGTGATGCAAGCGCTCAATGCGATGCCACGGCTGGCCTGACCGGGACAATTCGTGACCTTCTGCAGGAAACCGCACCATCACGGCTGGTATTTTCCGATACTTGAGCGCGCGAAACATTTGCTCGCCACCGGCACTCGGGGGTGTCCGCAGGTCTGCATCGCCCAAAATGAACATGATTGGCGTTTTCACGAAATTAATGAAGCTGATCGGGGACCGGTCGCGATAATCCGCCGGCTCTTCGAAAGGCGGTTTGTGAAACCACATCGGACGGAACAGCACGAAGTCGTCGGAGTACCACCACGCCGTCCAACTCGCGATGTCTCGCTGCGCGACCGCGGCTGCAAATCGATCGGTGTGGCCGACGACCCAATTTGTCAGTAAGCCGCCGCCACTTCCTCCGGTCACTGCGAGGCGCTTTGGGTCAACATATCCGCGTTTGATCAATTCGTCGACGCCCGCCATCAAGTCGTGATAATCGTCGCCTGGATACTTGAACTGAATGATGTTCGCGAACTCCTCTCCGAACGATGTGCTGCCGCGCGGGTTCGGGTAGAGCACGACATAACCTTTCGCAGCCATCCATTGCATTTCGTGGAAGAAGACGTAGCCATACGCCGTGTGCGGGCCGCCATGAATGTTCAGAATTAACGGGTATTGCTTTTTCGCATCAAAATCCGGAGGCTTCTGCACAAAGCCCTGCATTTTTTTGCCGTCGAAACTGGCGTAGGTGATTTCCTCGGGGGGCGTGAGATTGAGCTCTGCAAAGAGCTTTTCGTTGATGTCGGTCAAACGTTTCGCCTGCGCCGGGTCGTCCCCTACTAGGTACAAGTCGTTGATGATTGTTGGCGTTGAAATTGCCGCCACGGTCTCTTTCCCATTCGACGTGTATTGCGTGACCGCCTGATCGCCCTTCGTCACCGGTGTGTTCTGCCCCGACTCAGCGTCGAAACGCTCGAGGTTGGCACGGCCTTGCCTGGCAACAATCACGGTCAACGATTTTCCATCCGCCGACCAAAGCGGGCGCACACCGCTTCCTCCCCGCGGAGGCTCCTGATCGCCGATGATGCCGCCGGAAATGTCGAGATCTAGTCTCGCAGTCAGGTTTTTCGGCTTTGCGCCATCCTTCAATTCGACAACCCAGAGATGGGACTGCGTGTAGGACTGCACCGGACTGTTTGCAGTACCGACAAATGCGATTTTGCCGCCATCGGGGCTGAGGGAAATCGATTGCGAGGTCCCCGTAATCCGCGCAACCTCTGTGATCTCGCCGCCGGCCGCAGGCACCGAATAAATCGCATTCTGCGGCAGCTCGTAATAAGGTTCCAAGTTGCGCGTCGACGTAAAGTAAATCTTCGAGCCGTCCTTGGCCCATTCAAACTCATCTTCGGCGAATTCCCCCCTCGTGATTTGCGTCGGCTTCCCGTCGTCCGTCGGAGTCGATGGAACACCAATCTTCCAGATGTGCGGCGGTCGCGACAAATCGAAATACCCTTCGTTGTCACCTCGATACTCGACTCGCGTTACCACATGGATGTCAGGCTCGTGCTCGGGCTTGCCGCATTTTTCGGCGATTTTCTCTTTCGCGTCCTTTTCCTTCTTGCTATCAACTTTCTGGGCATCGTCTTTATTTGTAACTTTTGCGTCCGCAGGTTTGCTCGCAGCCGAAGTTGGATCGAGGCCTTGTTTTTCTTCGCATGCGGCGCGTTCCATATCTTCTGGATTCGCCGTGCTGAAGAACGCGAGCGTTTTACCGTCCGGCGACCATTCTGGACCGCCCGCGCCCTGCGGCATCTTGGTCAACGGCCACGCCTCGCCGCCAGTTACCGGAAGGATGAAAATCTGCGGCGGCTGCGTCTTGCCGTCCTTCTCGACCGCACGCATGAACGCGAGAAGTTTTCCATCGGACGACCAACGAGGAGACGAATCGTGCTTTCCTGAAGTCAGCGTCCGCACCGAGCCGCCGCCGGTCGCCGCAATCCAGATCGAAGTTTCGTAGCCCGCTTGTTTCTCATCGACAGTGACACGGACGAAAGCTACCTGCGATCCATCGGGAGAGATTTGCGGATCGCCGATCCACTGGAACTTGAAAAGATCTTTCTCTGTAATCGAGCGCTTTTGCGCGATTGCGACACTCGCGAACAGCAGAAAACAAAAGGTGACCACGCCAGCGCGCCGGCAGCAAATATTCATGTAGGCCTCTTTAGAAAATCGATAACCGCAAAATAGCGGCCGGTGTTGCTCTCGACCGCGGCTCGTGTTCTATCTCAGAGCAAACAAACGCGGACAGCCTACGGCCTCATCCCGTATTGTGCAACCCCGCTGCGATTCCATTGATGGTCGCTCCGATCGCATAGTCGAGCAGCGGATCGGTCTCTCCCGAGCGTTTGCGACGCAACAAGTCAACTTGAACCAGGCTCATCGGATCGACGTATGGATTCCGCAAACGGATGGATCGCGCGAGCACCGGATTCTTTTCCAGCAACTCGGTTTGTCCCTTGACTGCGATGAGAACACGTCGCGTGCGTTCGAATTCTTCTTCGAATAGCGAAAATACTCGGTTGCGTACCACAGAGTCCGGCACAAGGTCCGCATATAAACGGGCGATGGCCATATCGGATTTCGCCATAGCGATCTCGACGTTCCGCAGCATGGCCGCGAATACTGGAGACCCACTCATCATGTCGCGCAATATCTTCTTCTGATTCTCACCGCGAGATCCAAACGACTCCAGCGCGTGTCCGACGCCAAACCAGGCTGGAACTGCGTGCCGGCTCTGCATCCATCCAAATACCCACGGGATGGCGCGCAGGTCTTCGAGCGACCGGCTGGAGGTTCGTCGAGCTGGACGCGACCCGATTCGCGCGTTCTCCAGTTCATTGACCGGTGTGGCCCCTTCAAAGTAGGCGAGCACATCGGCATTTTCTGCAATATGTTTTCGGTAATAAGCAAACGCGTCTTGCGACATGGCCTGCATCGCGTCGTTCCACGCCGCGTTCATCTCTGAACTTTCGCGTCCTTTTGCCAATAGTGACTCCAAGCTCGCCGCGATCATCGATTCCAGATTCCACTCCGCCAGCACCGGATCGGAATACTTCCAATTCAGAACCTCGCCTTGCTCGGTAATGCGAAGTTCACCCGTGAAGTCGCCAGCGGGCTGCGCAAGGATCGCCGAGTGCGTTGGGCCGCCGCCTCGCCCCACAGTGCCACCTCGACCATGAAACAAACGCAACGTCACGTCGCACGCGCGTGCTACGCGATGCAAATCGCGCTGCGCTTTATGCAATTCCCAGGTGCTGGTAAACATGCCGCCGTCTTTGTTGGAGTCGGAGTAACCGAGCATCACCTCTTGCCGTCGCCCCCAAGAGTCGAGCAAAGGCTGGTAATCGGCCGACGACCAGAGCTTCTCCATCACACGCCCGGCCCCTCGCAACGCCTCGATCGATTCGAATAACGGCACGGGCATGAGACCCGGATCATCGCCGATTGCGATGACTCTCACTCCACTCAACGCAGCCAGGCGCACCACAGCTAGCACGTCGCCCTCGGATTGGGTATTGCTCACAATGAAATGCCGAATCGCTTCCGGAGCATACGTCTCCTTGATTCCCGCAATCGTTCGCAGCGTGTGCAAGAGTTCCGCCGCGGGTCCCGAGAGACCTGTAGGAAGCGTAGTGGAAGCATCGGCACAATCGACCGCCTCTCTGAGTTCCGCAAGGGTTTGCTCCAGGACGTGGGTATGCTGACGAATATCCAGGCTGTGCAGGTGAAATCCGAAAGTGCGCACCTTGCGAAGGAGCGGATCTAAGAGCAGCCGCGCTAATCGCTCGCCGCGATTTGCCAGCAAGCTCTCACGCAGCAACCCGAGGTCGCGCAGGAATTCCGCAGGCGACGCATATCCCAACGCCGTCTTGGACGACTCGCGACTGTGGCGAATCCGCGCTCCCATCAACTCTATAAAGTGCCGGTAGACCTCGGCTTCGGTAATGCGTTTCCATCGCGAATGATCTTTCCCGAGCAGCGCTTCGTATTCTTCAACACGGCGCTTCAGTTCGTCAGAGAGTCCAATCCGGCGCACGGACATGCTTAGTTGCGTGATCAATCGCGACAGCTCTGCAATGTAGTGGTCGAAGAGAACCTGTCGAGCCATACGCACGGCGTCGCGGGTCGACTGCGCAGTCACGTACGGATTCCCGTCGCGATCTCCGCCGATCCAAGAACCGAAACGCAGCAACTCAGGCAAGGATGCGCTAGTCGCGTCTCTCGACTTGCCCTGTGAAGAAACCATCTCCTCGACCGCATCTTCCAGTTCGGAATAGAGCCGCGGCAGCGTATCGAACAATACCATCTGAAAATAGTCGAGGCCCATGTAGACCTCATCCTGCACGGTCGGACGGTTCAAGCGCACTTCGTCGGTCTGCCAGAGAGAAGTAATCTCCGCCATGATTTCCGATTCGAGGGCTGCCGCTTCGGTGTGGGCGAGCGGCAATTGGTCCAAACGCTCAAGAGCTGCAGCGATGCGGCGGCGCTTCAGGCGAATGGTGTGACGCGTAATTTCCGTCGGGTGTGCCGTGAACACCGGCGTCACGCAGACCTGTCGCAGCGCCTCGCAAATCGAGCTGGCGGGAACGCCAGACGAACGCAGTCGCTTGACCGTGCCTCGGAACGATCCCTCGGCAACAGCTCGAGAGGGTTCAAGATTCGCCGCGCGGCGTCGCCGCTTGCGATGGTTCGTTTCCGCAAGGTTCGTCAGCTCGAAGTAGATCGCAAATGCCTTAGTTAACCGGTATGCGTCTTCGACCGAAAGACCGCGAATAATCTCGCGCGCCTGGCGCATGAAATCTGAAGGGTGATTGCCGCTTGCAGTCGATCCTACGAACGTACCGCTGACCGATTCGCGATATTGAATCAGCAATCGTCGCAGTCGCTCGACAGTTTGGAAAAATTCTTCCCCTTCTTGCTCCACTAACACGCGGCCCAGCAGGATACCGAGCGATCGCACATCACGTCGAAGAGGAATTTCCTTGGCTGGATCGGACGTGTCGGCGCTCAACTCGGTAAGTCGTTCGATTGGAGCGCCTTCGCTCCACAGGGGGTCAGGCATGCGCTATTCTAGCGAATCGAAAAAACTGAATGCTATCGCCAGTGAGCCAACACCCCGCTTTTCCACATTCCCATTCTCAAATTTTTCTGCCATAATCAATCGTGCACCCCAGCCTGCACAATTTTCCAATAAAACTTAGAGCGAGGTACGGATGTCGGCAAAGTACATCTTCGTGACGGGCGGAGTGGTGTCTTCTTTAGGCAAGGGACTGGCAGCGGCCTCACTCGGCTGCCTGCTCGAAAGCCGCGGCCTCAAAGTCAACCTGATGAAATTCGATCCGTACCTGAACGTCGACCCCGGCACTATGTCGCCATTTCAGCACGGCGAGGTTTTTGTCACCGACGATGGCGCCGAAACCGATCTCGACCTCGGACACTACGAGCGATATACCCACGCCAAGCTCTCCCGCGACAATAACTGGACCACCGGCCGCATCTACGAGCAGATCATCGCCAAAGAGCGCCGCGGTGACTATCTGGGAAAAACCGTGCAGGTCATTCCTCACGTCACCAACGAAATCAAAGCCGCAATGAAGAAGGTCGCGCAGGATGTGGACGTCGCGATCGTGGAAATCGGCGGTACCGTGGGCGACATCGAATCACTACCGTTTATAGAAGCCATTCGCCAGATGCGGCAGGAACTTGGACGCGAGCACACACTCTTCGTTCATGTCACGCTCGTCCCCTTCATTGCCGCCGCGCAAGAACTGAAAACGAAGCCGACGCAACACTCGGTGAAGGAACTGTTGAGTGTCGGAATTCAGCCGGATATCCTGCTCTGCCGCACCGACCGCTATCTCTCCAAAGACATCAAGTCGAAGATCGCTCTGTTCTGCAACGTTGAAGAAGAGGCGGTCATCACCGCGAAGGACGTTGCGTCGATCTACGAAGTGCCGGTAGTGTTCGCGCGTGAAGAAGTGGATACGCTCGCTCTTCGATATTTGCACATCGATGCCAAAGACCGCGACCTGAAGCAATGGGAGGACATTGTTCACCGCGTGTACAACCCGAAGGACGAAGTCACGATTGGCATCGTTGGCAAGTACGTCGAATACGAAGACTCTTACAAGTCGCTGAAAGAAGCGCTCGTCCACGGAGCTCTGGCGCACAACCTCAAACTGGTAGTGAACTGGATCGAAGCCGAAGGCCTCGAAACAACCGACGGCAGTTACGAAGCGCAGCTCGAAAACTACGATGGCATCCTCGTTCCCGGCGGGTTCGGCAAGCGCGGCATTGAAGGAATGCTGAAGGCTATCCGCTACGCGCGCGAGAACAAAGTGCCGTATTTCGGCATTTGCCTTGGTATGCAAACGGCGTGCATCGAGTTTGCCCGTAATGTTTGCGGCCTGGCTGACGCGAATTCGAGTGAGTTCGATCCGGCCACTCCGCATCGCGTGATTTATAAACTCCGCGAACTTCGCGGAGTGGAGGAACTGGGCGGCACTATGCGCCTGGGGGCGTGGCCCTGCAAGATAGAACCGGGTACGCTTGCGTACAAGATCTATGAACAAGCCGAGATCAGCGAACGACACCGTCATCGTTACGAATTCAATCGTGAGTACGAGGGGACACTGACCGCAGGCGGGCTTCGCATCTCAGGTTCGACGCCCGACGGAACCTACGTTGAGATGGTCGAGCTACCCGATCATCCGCACTTCATCGGATGCCAGTTCCATCCTGAGTTCAAGTCGAAGCCGCTCGAGCCGCATCCGCTGTTCAAGACGTTCGTTGGGGCCGCTTACGAACAGGGCACAAAACGCCGTGCGGCGCGCGAGTCGGCAGCCGTAGAAATGTTCCATCGCCCAGAAAAAGTGGCGAGAAAATAATCGCGCTAGGCAGAAAAACAAGAAAGATCGGGGAACATTGAGATGAGAACTTGTTGTTCCGTGTTCCTCCGCGTCCTCGTGGTAATTGCTTTTGACAACGTCCTTCCAAATCGACAACGTCCGCGTTGGGTCTGGCGACCTGTTCCTTATCGCTGGCCCCTGCGTCATTGAGAGCGAGAAGCACGCGCTTTTCATGGCGGAAGTCATCAAGGGCATCACTCGCTCGTTGAACGTGCCGTTCATCTTCAAGGCGTCATACGACAAAGCGAACCGCACCTCGATCCGCAGTTTTCGCGGCCCTGGTCTGGAAGAAGGCTTGCGCATCCTGAAAAAAGTAAAAGACGAAGTACACATCCCCGTGCTAACCGACGTTCACGAAACGGCCGATGTTCCTCGAGTAGCAGAAGTCGTTGACATTCTGCAAATCCCCGCGTTCCTGTGCCGCCAGACGGACCTCATCGTTGCGGCCGCGCTCAGCGGGCGCCCCGTCAATATCAAGAAAGGTCAGTTCGTCTCCCCTTGGGACATGAAGCATGCGGTCACGAAGTGCCGCGAGGCAGGTAACGACAAAATTTTTCTCACCGAGCGCGGCTCCAGCTTCGGCTACAACAATCTGGTCGTCGATATGCGATCTCTCGCCATTATGCGCAAGATCGCGCCGGTAGTTTTTGACGCGACGCATTCCGTGCAGCTACCCTCTTCGTCTCACGGAGATGAAGACAGTCCCGCGACCAGCGGCGGCCAGCCCGAGTTTATTCCAGTCCTATCGCGTGCAGCCGTTGCAGCAGGTGTCGATGGAATTTTCATGGAAGTTCACGACAACCCAAAAGAAGCGAAGAGTGACGGCGCCAATGCCCTCGACAGCCGCAACCTGCGTGGAGTGTTGAAGGAACTGCTCGCCGTAAAACGGGCGGTCGAGACGGCCCACAACACCCCGTAGAACAAACGCGCCCGATTCTTCCTTTCGCTAACTCTTTGTTGTTCACCAAAAACGTCGTAGCGTGGAAGTCCTCTCGCGGTCGCGTGATAAATTTGAACTTCGATGAATGATGCTGTCGACTGGGCCTTGAACATCGCGAATCTCCGTGGTGCCACCTACGCCGACGCCCGGGTTGTCGATTCTCGCGCTCGCGCCCTTACAACTAAAAATGGCAAGGTCGGACACGCATCCGACGCTGAGTCTCTCGGGATTGGTATCCGCGCGATCGCCGATGGCGCTTGGGGTTTCGCCGCCTCCGACGACATGAGGCGCGAGACCGTCGAGCAAACGGCCGCTCAGGCTGTCGCGATTGCGAGAGCCTCGGCGCGCGTCAAGCAGCACGATGTGCGCTTGGCTTCCGAAAAGCCCGCGAACGCCGCCTGGGCCACGCCCATCGAAATCGACCCGTTCAACACGTCAATTGAGCAGAATCTTGATCTGCTGTTGAAGATTGACTCCGAACTGCGAGCCGTGTCTGGCATCACGCTCGCCGAAGCCAATATGAATTTCCAACGAGAGGAATCATGGTTTGGCTCTTCTGAAGGCGCCAACATTCACCAGACAAAATATTCCACCGGCACTGGCTACACTGCATACGCGTTCGCTGGCACAGAGATTCAGAAGCGCTCGTACCCGAATTCTTTCGGTGGTCAATGGCAAAACAAAGGTTATGAACTGATTGACGAGTGGAAGCTTGTCGAAAATGCCCGCCGCATTGCAGAGGAAACCGTCGCGCTTCACAAAGCGGACCAGTGTCCCGAAGGCATATACACCATCATTCTCGATAGCTCACAGCTCGGGCTCCAGATCCACGAGTCCATCGGGCATCCGATCGAGCTCGACCGTGTTCTGGGCATGGAAGCGAATTTTGCCGGAACCTCGTTCCTGACTCTCGATAAGTTGAGGACCCTTCGATATGGCAGCGATCTCGTCAACGCAGTTGCCGACGCTACGCCGTCACACGGCCCGGGGCTCGGCACGTTCGCGTTCGATGATGAAGGTGTTCCCGCACAATGTGTGCCAATCATCACAAATGGATTATTTACCGGCTATCTTTCTTCGCGAGAGACTGCGCACACGATTGGTAAAGCGAAGTCTGGAGGCATGGTTCGCGCCGAAAACTGGAACCGCTTGCCCATGATTCGCATGACCAACGTCAGCGTGCTGCCCGGTGACAAGCCTTTGAAGCTCGAAGATTTGATTAGTTCGACCGACCACGGCATTCTCATGCAGACCAACAAGTCGTGGTCGATCGACGATAAGCGTTACAACTTCCAGTTTGGCTGCGAAATCGGATGGGAGATCAAGAAGGGCAAGCGTGTCCGCACGCTCAAAAATCCATCGTACTCTGGAATCACAACAGAATTCTGGAACTCAATGGACGCGATCTGCTCACGCGATGAATGGACTCTGTGGGGAACACCGAATTGCGGCAAAGGCCAGCCTCAACAAGTTATGGGAACTGGCCACGGCGCGAGCCCCGCGCGTTTTCGAAACATAAAAGTGGGAACAGCGTACAAAGGCAGCCAATAGCAACGGCCAAGAGTTACAGCAATGCTGACTTTCGAACAGTCCGCTGACATCTTCGACCGCATTCAGCGCTATTCCTCTGCCGACGAAGTTGAGCTGCTGATCTCTGGCAATCGGTTTGCGCTCACGCGCTTTGCTAATAATGCCATTCATCAGAACGTTGCGGATGAGAACCAGCTGATCTCGGTTCGCACAAACTTTGGCGGCCGCACTGCACGCGCAACGACCAACAAATTGGACGAGGATAGCCTTCGACGTGTTGTCGAGTCCTCCGAGACCCTGGCCAAAGTGCAGCAGCCGGACGCAGAGTTGCTGCCTATGCCTTCCGCGAACGAAGCTTCATCAAACATCCAAGGAAGCGCTCGCGCGAGGACCGTGCCGAGCCGTCATTTCACCGAGACCGCTGCCATTACTCCAGAAGCGCGCGCTGAAGGCGTGCGCAAAATGGTCGAGGTCGCAGCGCGGCATAAGCTCACGACCGCCGGCGTGTTCTCAAGTGCGGAATCGGTCGAAGGCATTTTTAATTCGACCGGATTGCACGATTGGCACGAGCAAACCTTCGCTGAAGTCTCCATTACCATGCTCGGGGGAAACTCCTCGGGTTGGCAAAAAGCGAACTCTCCAGATTTGCGTCAACTCGATCCCGGGCGCCTCGCCGAGATCGCAGCACAGAAAGCTCTCGATTCTCGAGACCCACATGACCTCGGGGCAGGGAAGTACACGGTCATCCTCGAACCAGCCGCGGTGCTCGACATTGTTGGTTTCATGTTCTGGGATTTTAGCGGTCAGGCGATTCTCGACGAGCGGTCGTTCCTCAACAATCGCATCGGTACGCCACTGTTTGGAACGAACATCAATATCTGGGATGACGTATCGCACCCGTTGCAGGCTGGCGCTCCTTTCGACGGGGAAGGCATGCGTCGGCAACGATTGCCGTTCATTGAAAATGGAATCGTAAAGCAACTTACCTACGCGCGCGGCACTGCGGAGAAAATGAAGAAATCGGAATTCGCCAAGACTGTAGGGCCCATTGCCGCGACAGGCCACGGGTTTGCCCTCCCAAACGAAATGGGGGAGATGCCCGTCAACATCGTCTTCGCTCCTCCAGACAATCCGAAGACAGTTGACCAAATGATTTCTGAAACCGAACGCGGAGTTCTGGTGACGCGTTTGTGGTACATCCGCGAAGTAGATCCGTACGAAAAAATTCTCACCGGCATGACGCGCGACGGCACTTTCCTCGTAGAGAACGGAAAAGTCCAGCGCGGCGTTCGCAATTTCCGCTTTAACGAAAGCCTGATTTCGATGTTGTCGAACGTCGAAGCGATGAGCATTCCAGTCCGATCCAGCGGGGAAGAGTCCTTTGACATGGTCGTTCCAGCGATGAAAGTGCGAGACTTCAATTTCACGGAAGTGACGAAATTTTGAAAGGAACTACCAGCATTGGGCCATTTGCTCTTAGCTGAGTCTTCTTAGTCCCCTCGTCGATCAGTGTCGACCTTCCGAAGTAATGCGGTGCGCTTTCGACGCACTTCCACAACTCGCGGGTTCAGCTTTTTATAATCTGAGTCGTTGATGTAACCAAGATCTGTCGCTAGAAAAAAATGGTAGTCCCGTTCGCTCCGGAACCGGCTGCGATCTGCAGGAACCGATGGAATTCGCCGTTTCCTTTGCGGCCACATCCTTCGGCGATATTTGCCGCAACGGAGGCGCTGCATCTTCTGTTCTGAGACACAAGCCCACACATCTCCTCGCGCGGAAATAGCTTGGTCGTCCTGTAAAGCTCGAGAACGAGCTCATGGGACTTTTCCCAGACCGCCAGGCGACGAAAATCTCGCATGCGTATATTTCCGGACAGCCAACTGTCAAATGCTAACGGCCTAAGAGAACAGCTGCTGTGACGAATGAACCATAGCCTTCGGCTGCTCCTAAGTCCATGACCCATCGCGGTTTGCACGCTCTAGTTCCATGACTTCGGTAACTTTGCACTGCTGATTCCCGGGTGTACGCTCGGGTTCGAATATGGGCGACAACGGTCGAACCGGCGAAACGCCTGGGGCCCGCACGAATGCCCCGTCAGTGAAGGCGGAACACGGGAGTCAGGAATCGATGGGCGACAACACCAAGGGACGCTCGCGCTACAACGACATGCAGAGCGCGGCGCGGTTTCCGATCAAACTGCCAGTCGCGGTGAAATCGCAAACTGGTGCCCGCAGCACCGAGACCGAGAACATCTCGGCTAACGGTGTGCTCTTCCAAGTCGATTCGGAAATGCCGATCGGTTCGATGGTGGATTTCACAATTTCTTTGCCCGCCGACGTGGTGGGCTCGACCGCCGATGTCCAGTTGGATTGCCGGGGTCGCGTGGTCAGGAGTTTTGAAGACGGTGGCCGACGTGGAGTGGGCGTGGTCATCGATGAGTATCACTTTGAGCGCAGGTAGGGCGCCGCAAGGACACTGATGGCGAGCATTCCGGTCAGCGTCGACGACAACGTCGAAAAGCCGCTAGAGGGCGACGGTTCCACACCCTGCATTCGTGTGATCGTTGCCGACACGCAAGCCATCTTTCGCGCCGGTTTGCGCAAGATCTTCGCGCTTGAAGATGACATTCGCGTCGTCGGACAAGCCGAATCTCTTTCGCAAACGGTTTCGGCCATCAAGAAGTTTTCCGCTGACATTCTGATCTTCGAAGCAGCTCTAGCCTCAAACCCAGTCGATGCGGTCGGCGAACTGCTCAAGCAGGGAACATCCTGCAAGCTTGTCGTCGTTTTGCAGGAACCCGCCGAAGAACTCACGCTCGAACTGTTTCGCCGAGGCGCGCACGGCATCGTATCGCGGGAAGTAGAGCCCGAACTCCTGGTTGACTGCCTGCGCAAAGTTGCCACTGGACAAGCTTGGCTCGACCAAAAAGGTACGCATTGGGTTCTGGAAGCGTTCCGCAACCAAGCCACTCGTCCGGCTGGTGCGCGCCCCAAAGTTCAACTCACGCCCAAGGAAACCCTCATCGTCTCCTGCGTAACCCAGGGCATGAAGAACAAGGAAATAGCGTTGCGGGTGGGCACGACTGAACAAGTCGTAAAGAACTACTTGCGCAAGGTATACGACAAGCTTGGCGTTGCCGATCGTCTCGAACTGGCCCTTTATTGTTTGCACCATCGTATTTTGGACGGTGCCAAAATGGCTGTTCCAGCCGTGCCATCTCCTGAAATGCCCTCTGCGGAAACGCCGATTGTCGCCACCGAGCCTGAAAAGCTCTCATAAGCAAGTCTTCGAACCCCCGGCATTGCCCTCAACCTTTTTCCCGACTATAGTTTCCTGTTCCCAGTTCTATCTCTTCCTCGTGCAGCTCTCGGAGCTGGGACGATTGCCATCCTGATTAACTTGAGAGGTCTAAAGTGAAAGGCGACCCCAAAGTCATTGCCGTACTAAGTGAGGTTTTGAAAGCGGAACTGACCGCCATCAACCAGTACTTTTTGCACGCCGAGATGTGCGAAAACTGGGGCTATGAACGCATGGCCAAACACACCCGAAAAGAGTCGATCGAAGAAATGACTCACGCTGAAAAGCTGATGGAGCGCATTCTGCTGCTCGACGGCACCCCGAACATGAGCGACTATTTCAAGATCAATATCGGCGTAAATCTGAAGGACCAGCTCAAAAACGACCTTGACCTTGAATACACCGCCGTAAAGCGGTTGAACGATGGCATCAAGACCTGTGTCGCGGTTGGCGACAATGGGTCTCGCGACTTGCTCGAAAAAATTCTGGCTGACGAAGAACTGCACATCGACTGGCTTGAAGGACAACTCTTCGCCATCGGCGAAATGGGATACGAGAATTACCTGGCGCAACAGTTGCACGGGGATGAGTAGCAATTCTCATTTTCAAGATTGCCTTGTTGCCGGTCGGGCCCGGAGTGTTTGCGGCTCCGCGCCAGGACCCGTAGAATCAGTAGAGGAAGCGTCTCGCCTGGAAACTGCGCTTCTGGAGAAGTAAGTTTCGTTCTCTTAAACGATCTTCTCGAACGATCCGCGCTGGAGAGATGGCCGAGTGGCTGAAGGCGCACGCTTGGAAAGCGTGTTTAGGGGAAACTCTAACGTGGGTTCGAATCCCACTCTCTCCGCCAT
>Ga0207679_10000083_pt1 | contig 83025 bp, 73 predicted proteins | sample KBSC73metaG_FD_184320 | JGI IMG/M metagenome (GOLD analysis project Ga0207679, IMG submission 184320) | Corn rhizosphere microbial communities from Kellogg Biological Station, Michigan, USA - KBS C7-3 metaG (SPAdes) (version 2) | ecosystem: Host-associated > Plants > Roots > Rhizosphere > Soil ...
TTGTACAGGTTGCCCGCCCGGAGAATGCGCCGCGCGCTCGGGTTGCACGCGAGGATGGTGCCGTCGGCCGCCTGCACAACGATGCCTTCGGTCAGGTTGTCGACGGCCAGGCGGTAGCGTTCTTCGCTCTCTTGCAGATCGCGGGCGATATGCGCTTTCTGCACCGCCACGCCGATGATGTCGGTAATGCCATCGAGCAGCCCCATGGCGTCGCGCGTGGGCGCTCGCGGGGTGTCGTAGTAGATGCCCATCGCGCCGATCATCTGCGCGTTGTCGCCGCGGATGGGCGTGGACCAGCAGGCGCGCAGGCCCAGCGGCGCAACGATGTCGCGGTAGCCATCCCAGAGCGGGTCGGCGTCGATGTCTTCCACCACCACGGTCTTGTTCAGGAACATGGCCGTGCCGCACGAACCGACCGAAGGACCAATCGCGATCCCGACCAGCAACTGCGAGAGCAGGAAAGGCAGCGACGGTGCTATGGCTTGTGTGATGTGCTCGCCATCGCTGCTCAGCAACACAGAACACATCGCGCCGTCATCGAGCAGCGCCTCCACCAGCCGGCATACCTCGGCCAGCAGGTCAGGCAGCGGCACGTTGCGCGAGCTGAGTTCAAGCACGGTTTTTTCGCAGCGCAGCAATTCCTTGGCGCGCGCGGTTTCAGCGGCCAGTGCCCGGTAATTGGCTTCGGATTCGCGCAGGGCCTGTTCGGCCTGCTTGCGCTGGGTGATGTCGCGGGCCACCACCTGGATGGCGGTGCGCCAGCCAAGCTGCACCGGCGCGGAAAGCACCTCGACTTCCACGGGCGTGCCATCGCAACGCAGCAAGGTCTGTTCAACAGGCGGCAGGCCGGCGCCGTGCGCGACCATCCACTCGCGGCGTTGCCGGGCAAGGTGCGTCGAATTGTCGTGAACGAACTCATCCAGTTCGCGACCGACGATGTCGCGGGCCGTCTCCGCCCCAAACAGCCGAACGCCCGCCTCGTTGACGAAAACGATAATGTCGTCCGCCACGATGTACAGCGCGTCCGGCATTTGCCGGACGAGCGCCTCGTAACGGTCATCAGCGAGCGGCAACGGCCTGGGGCTGTCCTGGTCGATCACATCCGGTTCGGGACGGTCAGGCCGCTCAGCAGAGGTGGCGTCCATATCTGGGTTGTTTTTCAAGATATCGACCAACGTGTCGGGAAAGTTAAGGCGTTTGGCTGCCTTTCCCCACTTCAGGGTGGGGCAAATGGCGGATGTGCGGTTAAGCGGCACGCCAGTTGCGGCACAATGCCCGCACGGCGTTCTTGCGCAACTGTTCGCACCTTTGCCTTATGCAATCGTTTTCGTCTTCCGTCGGCCACGTAGCTGGCCTGTTTTCGCGACGTACCCTGCTGGCCAACGGGCTCGCGGAAGCTGCCGTGCAATTTCGCGACGGGCAGATCGCCAGCTGTGACGCCAACCCGACGCGCGGCATGATCGACTGCGGCGACCTGCTCGTGCTGCCCGGGATCGTCGACCTGCACGGCGATGCCTTCGAACGCGCCGTCATGCCCCGCCCCGGCGTGGCCTTTCCCTATGAAACCGCGCTGGCCGACGTTGACGGCCAATTACTTGCCAGTGGCATCACCACCGAATTCCACGGCGTGACGTATTCCTGGGAGGGTGGCTTGCGTGGCCGCGCCTACGCCCTGCGCATGCTGGACACCCTCGACGCCATGCGCCCGCATCTGGGGGCCCAGCATTTGATGCACCTGCGCTTCGAACTGCACCACGCCGATGGCGTTGCCGACGCGCTGGCCTGGATGGAGGCCGGCCGCGTGCACTTCCTGTCGTTCAACGATCACCTGCCAGGAATGCGCGACAAGCTGGGCGACGCACGCAAGCTCGCACAATACGCCGATCGAGCCGAGTGCGACATCGACACGTTCCTTGCCCGGCTGCATGCCGCCGCCGTCAACGCCACGCGGCTCGCCGAAGTGACCGGCACGCTCGCGCGGGCAGCGCAGCAACGCAGCATCTGCATGGCTTCACACGACGAACCCGACATTGCCACGCGCAACACCTTCCATGCGCACGGCTGCACCGTCACCGAATTTCCGTTGACCGAGGAGGTTGCGCAGGCGGCGCGCGCGCATGGCGGACATATCGTCTTCGGCGCACCCAACGTGGTGCGCGGCGGCAGCCACAACGGCGCACCGAATGCGGCGGCCATGGTGGCCGCAGGGCTGGGCACCGTGCTGGCATCCGACTATTACTACCCCGCGCTGCTGGCCGCGCCGTTCAAGCTGGCCGAGCGCGGCGTGGCGCCGCTGGCGGAGGCCTGGGCGCTGGTGGCGGCCAACCCGGCAGAAGCCGCGGGGCTGGCGGATCGCGGCGTGCTGGCGACTGGCCTGCGCGCCGATGCCATCGTGGTGGATGATCGCCGCCCGGGCCTGCCGCGTGTGGTGGCGGCCGTGGTGGGTGGACGGCTGCGCCATGCTGCCGGACAGTTGCCGCTGATCGGCTGAACCACGCCATGGAGCAAGCGCTGGCACCTTTACCGTCAGCCTGGCGGTATGCGCTCTACCTGCTGCCACCCGAGCCCTGGTACGGCCTGGGCACGCGCTGGCTCGGCCGCTGTGCTCGCTCCAACACCGCCATCGCTGCCGATGAGCGCGAGGCGTTTGTCCGCGAAGCCGGCGTCGACCTCGCCACACTCGACAGCTGGACGGAAGCGCCGCGCCAATACGGCCTGCACGCCACGTTCAAGCCGCCGTTCCGCCTGGCAAGCGATCGCACCGTCAATGCACTGGACGCCGCGCTGCGCCGCTTCGCACAGCAGCAACAAACCTTCGTGATCGAGCCGGCCTTGCAGACGCTGCGCGGCTTTCTCGCTTGGCGGCTGCGTCATGGCGACCCAGCGCGTGACACGCTCCATCAGTTCGCCGATGCGTGCGTCGCCGAGTTCGATGCCTTTCGCGCGCCGCCTCCGCCCACTGAACTAGCGCGCCGTCGTCATGCGGGCCTGTCCGATGCGCAAGAGCGCCATCTGCAGCGCTGGGGCTATCCGTATGTATTTTGTACGTTCACGTTCCACATCACGCTGACCGGCCGGCTCGACCATGCCGAGCAGCTTGCGTGTTATCGCGCATTGGAAGCCACGCGCGTGGTGCTGCCCGCCGCCATGCCCATCGATCACATCGCGTTGTTCTCGCAGCCCGCGCCGGAAGCGCCGTTCACGGTGGCGCGTGTGTACCGGTTTGATGGGAGCATCGAAGACTTCGACGCTGCGCAGAGCGCGCTCAGCGCTTGAGTTCGACCACGTCGATCACTTGCGTCTGGCCGTGTTGCTCAACCTCCTGGCGCATCACGACGGCTGCTTCTGGGCAATACCAATCGGTGATGTGCGCAACGGTGGGGTCGGGCTCGAGCGTTTCATTACCCAGCCGCAACACACCGAGGCGCGCCGTGCGCGTGTAGCGGATCGGCCGGCACTGTAACTCGCCGACCACGGTGTTCATCGGCTGCGGTGGCCCGACCTCGCGCTCCGACACCTCCACCTTGGCGCGCTCGGCCCGCATGCGCCCCACGGAGATCCCCAGGCGCGGTGACACCACATCGAAATCGAAACTCGATTCGTACGTATCGCCCGGCAGCATCTGGGCTTCGGGCGCCAGGCCAGCGCCATACAGGAACATGCCGGAAATGGCGGTGCTCACGGTGCCGATCAGATCGGCATGTTCGCTTTGCGCAAACACGCGACCGTTGATGCTGACAATGCGCGTGACCACGCCAGCTTCGTCCACCAATAGCTGGTGCTCCTGCACCGTCTCGATGGGCCGGCCACCCAGCGCCACGAGGCCCGATTTGGCGTAGATGTGCAGACCGATTTCGCAGCCGTCCTGCATGTCGCGATTGACGTCGTGCAGGGTGAACTCGACGATCATCGGCGTCTTGCCGTTGCCGTCCAGGCGCACGCGGCTGCCGTCGTGCACCCAGGGCGCGGAGCATAGCCCCGCTGCCTGCGCAGGCAACGCCAACGCAATCGCCGCCACGGCGGCGGTGACGCTCCATAAAGAAAAACGCCGATGCATCGGGCGATGCATCAGCGTCTTCATGAACCCGATCGGCACGGGCTTACTGCTTGGGCGCGTCCTTCTTGTTGGCGCCCTCGCTGTACGGGTCAAACTTGCCGCCGGCCTTGGCGCCCTGGCTATACGGATCGAACTTCTCACCGGCCTTGGCGCCTTGGGTGTACGTGTCGTACTTGCCCTTCTCGACATTGGCCGGCTGGGCGCCAGGGTTGAGCGCGCTGGCGGTGCTGTCGTTCTTGTTGGCGCCTTGCGAATACGGGTCGAACTTGTCGCCGGCCTTCGCACCCTGCTGGTACGGATCGAACTTGTCGCCGACTTTTGCCCCTTGGCTATAGGGGTCGAACTTCTTCTGGTCAGTCTGCGCGTGGGCTACGGTGCCGATGGCTGCTACGACAGCTACCGCTGTCACGAGGGTAAGACGTTTGTACGGCATCTGAAGCTCCTTTCCTATGGGTCGTTTGGGCTGATCACATCAAATGGAGCAGCCTCGTTTTGAACGCATCCCGATGTCATGCGCAACTGCCATGTTGGCGCCGGCGCCGGGAAACCCCCTCTCCTCGTCGTAAGCTATGGCAAGCGCACAGGAAAGTCAACGCACAGAAACTGCATATTTTTTGGGCAGTTGCGTGCTGAAGCGCAGGCCGATCAGCGATGTTCCGGCAGGCGGATCGCCCGAGGCCCCGCCACCGCAATCAACGCCATGGTGAGCGCCACCACCGACAGCCCCCAGCGCAGGTCGGAGCGATGCGCAATCAACCCGATGATGACCGGGCCGATCAGCAAGCCCACGTAGGCAAAGCGCGCCACGGCGGCAATGCCTTCGGCGGCTGGCACCCCAGGCAGGCGCGACGCGGTGATGAAGAAGATCGGCACCATGTTGGCAGCGCCCACGCCCATCAGCGCAAAGCCTGTCAGGACAGCAATCGGCGCGGGCCACAGCAGAGCAAGCAGGATGCCGCCCGTTGCCAGCACGCCACTGGCGCCAAGCACACGCATATTGCCCCAGCGTCCGCGCGCGAAATCGCCACCGAAACGCGCAAGCGCCATCCCACCTGAAAACGCTGCATAACCCGCGCTGGCAACGGCCTCAGGCGATTGCGCAATCTCGCGCATGTACACGGTCGTCCAGTCGTACATCGCGCCTTCGCCTACCAGCCCCAGGAAGGCCAGCACACCGAGCAGGAACAGCGTGCGGCCCGTGGTCGGATGTGCAGGTTCGCCTTCTGCGTGCACGTGGTCGGGCAGCATGAAGGGGCCGGCACACAAGGCAGCCGCCATGGTGACGAGCGCCATACCGCCGCAATGCACGGCCGGTGGCACGCCCAGTTCCAGCAGCACGCCACCCACCGCTGCGCCTGCCATGCCGCCCAGGCTGAACATGCCGTGCAGCGACGAGATGATCGGCTTGTGGTGGTTGGCCTCCACGGTGGCGGCCTGCGCATTCATGGCCACGTCGAAACCCGCGTTGGTGATGCCGAACAGCAGCAGCACAGCCAGCAGCGCGGGGTAGCTCGGCATCAGCATGAGGAGCGCGGTCATGGCACCAAATGCCACGCCGCCCTGCACGCTCGCGCGCCGGGTTCCGACGCGTGCCGCCCACTTGCCCGCAAACTTCATCGCGACGATGGCACCGGCGGCCACCATGAACATCGCCAGCGACAGCGACGCCTCGGACAAGCCGAACCGCGCCTTCACCGTAGGAATGTGAATGCCCCAGGTCGCAAACGTTGCACCGTTGGCGAAAAAGAGAGCCATCGTCGCCGCGCGGGCCGACAGGGGAAGCCGGCGGGGCTGCAACGCGCCGGTAGATTGGACGTATTCGGAAGACATGAAGGACAGCTGGGAGAAACGCGCGGCGCAAACGTGCTGCGCCGCAAAGACACCATGCTACCGCGCCGGGCTGATGAGCGTATGACGCCGCCCCGCACCAGGCAGGTATGCGGCTTGCGTCACCACGCTCGAATCCACCGCATCGGGAGACCTGCCATGCCCCGCGTGATCTGGAAGGGCGCCGTGAGCTTCGGCCTTGTCCACATTCCCGTTGCGCTGTATCCGGCCACCCGCAGCGACGACCTCGACTTCGACTGGCTCGACCGTCGCACGATGGACCGCGTCGGCTACAAGCGCATCAACAAAACCACCGGCAAAGAGGTGCCGCGCGAGCAGATCGTGCGCGGCTACGCCTACGAGAAAGACCGCTACGTGATCCTGACCGATGAGGACATCCGCGCGGCCAACCCGGTTTCGACGCAAACGGTGGATCTGCTGACCTTCGTGGATGCGGCGGAGATTCCGTTTCTTTATCTCGATACGCCCTACTTTCTCGCGCCGGACCGGCGGGGTGAAAAAGTCTATGCACTGCTGCGCGAAGCGTTGACGCGCTCGCAAAAGATTGGCGTCGCCAACGTCGTGCTGCACACCAAGCAGCATCTGGCCGCGTTGATTCCGATGGGGCCCGTGCTTGTGCTGCATACGCTGCGCTGGTCCAACGAGGTGCGCGACTGGTCCGAACTCGACGTGCCGGAGGAAGGTGCCAAGGCTGCCAAGCTCACGGCCAAGGAAATCGACATGGCCGAAAAGCTGATCGACGATATGAGCGGCACGTGGGACCCTGCCGAGTATCACGACACCTTCCGCGACGACATTCTCGCGCTGGTCGACCGGAAGGTGCGCGAAGGCCGCACGGAGTCCGTCGAGCCGATGGAAGCCGAAAACGCTGCGCCGCGTACCGGCAACGTGATCGACCTGACCGACCTGCTGCGCCAAAGCCTTGCCAAGCGCGGCAAGGGCAAAGGGGCGTCAAACGACGACGAGGCGGAAGACGAACCTGCCCCGCGCAAGCGTGCACCGCGCAAGGCCGCAGCGAAGACAGCGCGCAAGACGGCCACGCGCAAGCGCGCATAACACGACGGAGCCGACGCCATGCCACGCCATCTCGCCGACTACCGCCGCAAGCGCGATTTCACGCAGACACAGGAACCCGCGGGCGCACGCCGCAAAGCCGATGAGCGACATGACGATGGCGCCCTGCACTTCGTGATTCAGAAGCACGACGCCACGCGGCTGCACTACGACTTCCGGCTTGAACTCGACGGCACGCTCAAGAGTTGGGCCGTCCCGAAAGGCCCGAGCCTGGACCCGGCCGACAAGCGTCTCGCCGTGCATGTTGAAGACCATCCGTTGGATTACGCAGATTTCGAAGGCCACATCCCCGAAGGCCAATACGGCGGTGGCGACGTGATCGTGTGGGACCGCGGCACGTGGCATCCGCATGGCGATCCGCGCAAGGCGTACCGCGACGGCAAGCTCAAATTCGATCTCGACGGCGAGAAGCTGCACGGCGCGTGGGCGCTGGTGCGCACGCACTTGCATGGCACGGGTAAGCATCCGAAAGAGCAGTGGCTGCTGATCAAGGAACGCGACGACCAGGTGCGCGCTTCCAGCGATTACGACGTGACACAGGCACTGCCCGCCAGCGTGATCACCGGAGAGAACGTTGGCGCAAAACCCAGGGCCAAAGGAAAGGCCAAGGCCGATGGCGGGAAGACCGAGCGTGCCGAACCAGCGCAAGTCCAGCCGCCCTCCGGAGCCGTGCCCGGCACGCTGCCCAGAACGCTGGAGCCGCAGCTCGCCACGCTGGTCGATGGGCCGCCCACGCAGGGCGAGTGGGACTACGAAGTGAAATTCGACGGCTACCGCATCCTTGCGCGCATCGAGGGCAACGCCGTGCGCCTGTTCAGCCGCAACGGCCGGGACTGGACAGCCAAGCTACCGCGCCAAGCGCGCACGCTGCATGCGCTGGGCCTGCATGAGGCGTGGCTCGACGGCGAAGTCGTGGTGATGGGCGAACGTGGCGTGCCCGACTTCCAGGCGCTGCAGAACGCCTTCGAAACGGCGCATGCCGAACACATTGCCTATTACCTCTTCGACATCCCGTTCTGCAACGGTATGGACTTGCGCGGGGTACCGTTACGTGAGCGGCGCGCGCTGCTGCAACGCATTCTCGATGCGGCCCCGGGCGATCTCGACCGCGATGCGGTGCTGTTCTCAGGCACATTCAACGCGGCGCCCGAAGACTTGCTGTCTTCCGCGTGCAGCATGTCGCTCGAAGGTGTGATCGGCAAGCGCGCCGATGCGCCGTACCGCGCCGGCCGAAGCCCTGCATGGATCAAGCTCAAATGTGGGCAGCGGCAGGAATTCGTGATCGGCGGTTACAGCGCGCCCAAGGGCAGCCGCAGCGGCTTTGGCGCCCTGCTGCTCGGTGTGTATGACGACGCGGGCACGCTGCGCTATGCGGGCCGCGTCGGCACCGGGTTCAACGAGACGAGTCTGCACGCTTTGCATCACGAGCTGACTGGTCTGGCCGTCGACACGCCGCCCTTCGCCGACCCGCCCACCGGCAGCGATGCGCGTGACGTGCAATGGGTGAAACCCGAGCGCGTGGCGGAAATCGCCTTTGCCGAATGGACGCGCGAAGGCATCGTACGGCAGGCGGTGTTTCAAGGTTTGCGCGACGACAAACCAGCGCGCAACATCGTGCGTGAAAAAGCCAAACCGCCCAGTGCCGCCACCCGCAAGGAGACCCGCGCCGTGAATGCCCCTGAACGCAAGGTGCGCCCCGGTGCCGAACGCATCGCGGGTGTGGATGTCACGCATCCGGATCGCGTAATCGAGAAAGCCAGCGGCACCACCAAGGCCGACCTGGCGCGCTATTACGCAGGCGTGGCCGATTGGATGTTGCCGCATTTGCACAACCGGCCGACGTCGCTGGTACGAGCACCTGATGGCATCGACGGCGAGCGCTTCTTCCAGAAGCATTCCGCCGCACTCAAGCTGCAGGGCATCACGCAGTTGGACCCATCGCTTGACCCGGGGCATCCGTCTCTGCTGGCAATCAACTCGGCGGAAGCCCTGGTCGGTGCGGTGCAGATGGGCACGGTGGAATTCCACACGTGGAATGCACTGGCCGACCGCATCGAACAGCCCGATCGCATCGTCTTCGATATCGACCCCGACCCGGCGCTGCCCTTCGCGCGCGTGATCGAAGCCACGCAGCTCACGCTCGCGCTGCTCGATGAACTCGGCCTGAAGGCGTTCCTGAAAACCAGCGGCGGGCACGGCATGCACGTGGTGGTGCCGCTTACGCGCCGCGAAACCTCCGGCTGGGACACGCTCAAAGCCTTCGCGCAAGCCGTGGTGCAGCACATGGCCGCGACTTTTCCTGACCGCTTTGTCGCCAAGATGGGCCCGCAGAACCGCGTGGGAAAGATCTTCATCGACTATCTGCGCAACAACCGCGGCGCGAGCACGGTGGCGGCATATTCGGTGCGTGCGCGGACGGGGCTGCCCGTGTCGGTGCCGATCCGCCATGAAGAGCTGGAGGCACTGCAATCGTCCGCCCAGTGGACGCTGCGCACGCTGCCGGAGCGGCTGGCCAAGCTCAAGGACGACCCATGGGCGGACTACGCCGGCACGCGCCAATCCGTCACGGCTGACATGCGCAAGCGCATCGCCGCCAATGACTGAACCGTCACACACGGGCGATTCTCAAAGAATTGGGCGGTGAACGGCCCATTGCTTGTCGGCCGAAGTGCGGGGCCGCTGCGTTAACATGCCTGCGTCTGCACTTGGCGCACTTGTCTACGCCCCCCACCCCGCCCCCCCGATGGCCCGAATTCGTCCGACCCGTTTGCTGAATCTGTCGCGCAGTGCGCTTGCCTGCGCCGCGCTTTTGATCATTGCGGCCTCGCCGCTGGCCCACGCCAAGAAGGCCAAGGCTCACGCGGCGGCGCCGCGCGCCACCGCCGCGCAAGCTCGCCAGGCCGCGCACAACCCCGCCGGATTGCCCGCCAACGTGGCACTGGCCTTTGCGCGCGCGCACATCCCGCTGGATGCGGTAAGCGTATTTGTGATCCGCACCGGCACCGCCACGCCCATCCTGCAATGGAATGCAGACGCCGGAATGAACCCGGCGTCGACCATGAAGCTGCTGACCACCTTTGCAGGGCTGGACATGCTCGGCCCGGACTTTCGCTGGAAGACGACAGCGTATGCCGACAGCCAGCCCGTCAACGGCACGCTCAACGGCAACCTGTACCTGCGCGGCCAGGGCGATCCGAAGCTGATTCCAGAAGAACTCGTCAAGCTGGTGACCGATGTGCGCCGCGCCGGCGTGGATGAACTGGCCGGCAACATCGTGCTCGATCGCACCTACTTCGAGGGCGGCCTGTCAGAAGCCCCGCCGCTGGACGGCGACAGCGCGCGCGCCTACAACGTCGCGCCCGACGCCCTGCTGTATTCATTCAAGACGCTGACGTTCACGCTGTCGCCGGATGCCGGTAACGGCGCGGTCAACATTGATGTATCGCCGCCGCTGGCCCAATTGCAGATCGACAACCAGTTGCGCACCACGCGCGGCGGCTGCGGCGACTGGAAGACAACCTCCGGCGCCAACATCTCCACGCAAACCGACGGCCATGTGCTTGCCAGCTTTGACGGCCGCTATGCCGCCGCGTGCGGCGAACGCGTCTTCAATATCGCCGCACTTACGCATGCCGACTTCATCTGGGGCGGCTTCCTGGCGCTGTGGCAGCAAGCAGGCGGCACGACGCGCTTCACTCCGGGCCTGCGCGAGGGCAAGGTGCCGCGCCAGGCCATTCTGCTGGCCACGCACTATGGCCCGCCGCTGTCGGAGGTTGTGCATGACATCGACAAGTATTCGAACAACGTGATGGCACGGCAGCTCTTCCTGACGATCGGCGCGGAAATCGGCCGCAAGCCCGCATCGGTGCGGCAGTCGACCGAGGTCATCAACCGCTGGCTCGCCAAACAGAACCTGACGATGCCGGAATTGGTGCTGGAGAACGGCTCGGGCCTGTCACGCATCGAGCGCATCAGCGCACGCAACATGGGACGCCTGCTGCAACAGGCCGACGCCAACCCGAACGGCGGCGTGCTGCGCGATGCGCTGCCCGTCGTCGGCGTGGACGGCACCATGCGCAACCGTCTGACACGTGCCGGGGTGGCCGGCAACGCCGAGATCAAGACCGGCACGCTCAACGATGTGCGCGCCATTGCCGGGTACGTGGAAGGCGAAAACGGCCAGCGCTTCGTGGTGGTCAGCATGATCAACCACCCGAACTCCAGCGGCGGCCAGGCCGCGCACGACGCGCTGCTGCAGTGGATTTACCAGGGCGCGCCGCGATGACTTCACGCAAGGCATTACTGGGCATCACCGGCACGTCGGGCAGCGGCAAAACCACGCTCGTCGAGCAGCTCATCGCCCGTTTCGTGCGCGACGGACGGCGCGTGGCGGCCATCAAGCACACGCATCACGGCTTCGATCTCGATTCACCGGGCAAGGATTCATACCGTATGCGCGAAGCCGGCAGCGCCGAAGTCGTGCTCGTGGGCGGTGAACGCCTCGTGCTGATGCGCGAATACGCCAACGCTTTGGAACCCGAACTTGATGACGTGCTGGCGTTGCTCTCGCCCGCCACCGACCTCGTCATCGTAGAAGGCTATAAGCGCAGCACCTTCCCGAAGATCGAAGTGTTTCGCCCTTCGCTGGGCCGCCCGCCACTGTGGCCGGAGATTGGCGGCGTGGTGGCGCTGGCCACCGATTCACCTGACGCCGTGCAAACCCCGGAAGGCCTGACTGTGCTGGATTTGAACGACGCCGATGCGGTGTACCGGTTTGCCGTACGGCAACTGGGCAACGCATCCATATGAAGCACTCTTAACATCCGGGCGAAGCAGCTTGGCTATGATGGGGCCGTCCAGTTTTTCGCCAGCCCCCCTCCTAACAACATGCTTTCCCGTCTATCGGCCGCGCTGCTTGGCGCGGCATTTTTTTGCTCGGCCTTGCCAGTCGCTGCACGTGATTGGGTCGCCCCGAATACCACCCTCGGGCGCGGCGCGCAGATACACCAATTCGTGCTCATCGATTCTGCGACCGGGCGCCCGATGCCCAACGCGCGCTACCGCCTGTTCCTGCCCGGCCACACCATCGTCGGCAGGCCGCCGCAGGTGGGCGAAACCGACAGCGTGATCTTTGGCACCACCGACAGCGCCGGGCATACGGCCAAAATCCGGTTGCCAAAACACTATGCGGCGGCACGCTGGGTGCTCAATCCCGTCGTCGGCAATGGCGACCTCGGCGAATCGTTCCGCCTGGTCGATTCGCTCGGCGGCGCACCGATCGCGGGCCACCCCTATCTGATCGATGTGGTGGGCGAATACCTGGTCTGCGGGCACTCCAGCGCCGGCGGTTATACCGCCTACGTGCAGTCGCGCGAGTCCCGCACCGTGCACCTTGAAAATACGGCGATCTTCACGCGGGCTGACGACGCCTGGTGCGCCGGCGAAGGCCGCGCGATCGCCGATAGCAGCAACTCGCAGGGCGCACCCGATCTCTATTCGCAGTATCTCGGCACGCTCACGGCCAACGCAGCGACACTCAGCGAAGACCTGCAGAGCCGCATCGCGCGCAAGTTGATGTCACTGGCAATTGCCGCACGAGATGAGGCCCGCATCGACCTCGCCCTCGATCTGCAGCCGGTGCCGGAAGACCGCCTTAATAGCTACGGCTACGAGCTTGTTGACGCGGGCCTGCGCGTGGAGCGCGGCTTGTCGATGATCGATGCCTATCTGGCCAAGCACCCGGACGAGCCGTTCGCGCTCGACAGCAAGGGCTGGGCGCTGTACCGGCTCGGCCGCAACGACGAAGCGCTGACGTGGTTCGACCGCTCCATCGCTGTGTTCACCCAACCGGACGGCGACTACGACGCAGACGACGAAGCGGTACGCGAAGCACGCGCGGAAGGCCTTGCACACAAGGGCGAAGTGCTGTGGAAGCTGGGCCGCGCGGACGAAGCGCACGATTGCTTCAGGCAGGGCCTCGCCATGTCGCCGCAGAACGATGCGCTCAAGGCTACGCTGGCCCGCTTGGCCGTGACATTGCCGACCGCCGACGCCAAGTAGGAAAACATCGCCACAAACGAAAACGCCCGCTTCACGCGGGCGTTTTGCTCAGTGGTGCTCGATCAGTGCGTCACGCCGTCAGCCAGCAGGCGTTGCAGCACGTTGCTCGAGATCAGGCGATGACCACCCGTGGTGGGGTGCACGCCGTCAGCGAACAGGTACGACGTGTCTGCACCTGCCGTCACCAACGTGTTGGCGGAGCAGAACAGCGAGCTGCCGCCCGCGCCCGGCACGAGTGCGTTGATCTTGGTTGCATCGCACGCCGGCACGCTGGTATTGCTGAAGCCGAACGTCGCGCCGTTCTGGATCACAGCCGTCAACTGCGAGTTGAAGTCGATCACGCGAGCGTTGGTACCTGCCAGACCGGCTTGCAGCGTGGCGTTGAACGCGCCCACCAGCGCATGCAGCAGCGCCTGGCCTGCCGCGCCGCCCGCCACGCCTTGCGGCGTCAGGCTGCTGTCGGGCAGGTTGAACACGTAAAGCTGCGTCGCGTTCTTGCTGATCATGTCCTTGACGTAACCGACCAGATCGGTCGCCGCCTGTTGCACCTGCGCGGTGGCGATGGCAGGCGTCACACCCGAGTTGGGTGTCGCCACAGCGGCAGCCCAGTAGAAGATGTCGTTGTTGCCACCGAACACGAACACCACGTCGTTGTCGCCGTTGAACGTGTTGTTGCTGGCCGTGTAGAAGTTGGCGAGTTGCTGTTTGACCGGATACGTGAGCGCGCCAGCACCACCGTTGTGGCCGATGCCGTTCGGGTCGGTCACGCGCGAGCCGCCTTGCGCGTAGTCGAAGCAACCCGGTTTCGGGCAGTTCTGCACCGAGGTCGCGTAACCCATCACGGCCGGCGTGAGCGTCACACCGAGTTGCGCAGCCACGGTTTCCGCCCAGATCGGGCCGGGGTTGGTGGTGAACTTGCCGCCGCCCACGGCAGCGGCTGCCGGCGTGTAGGTACCGGCATCGCTCAGGCTGTCGCCGAATACCACCATGCGCTGCACCTTGGCAACGTTGGGGTTGCCGCTCTGATCGCTTTCACCGCCGCCGCAAGCTGCCAGGCCCAAGGCCAGGGTCGCCGATGCGACGACGCCCATCCATTGACGCAACTTCATGATGTCTGTCTCCGTGTGGAATTTTTATGGTTTGTGGTGCCGCGGTGCGTAACCTCGCCGTGCGCGTTTGAAGCACGCGGAACGACACAACGCCCAAGTGTAGCGAGGTTGCCGGGCGCACGGCGAACGCGCGCCCCGTAAGAATTAGAGGTCCGTCTCGAACGCGGCGGCCGCGCGACGCAGGCGATCGTTGACGGCCGCCCAGGCGGGCGTGTCGGCTAGGGTTTCCACCCAGATGGCGTCGTAACCGCCGCGGTCGAGTTCGCGCAATAGCGCGTAGAGCGCGTTGGCATAGGCGGCGGGTGTGGCGGGGGCGACGCGCTGATCGCAGCCGTCACGCAGTGCCACGGGGGCACCGAGCCACACGATGCGCTTGTCCGCAGGCATTGCAGCCAGGCGTGCAGACACATCGGCGGCCGACAGCAGATACAACGGCGTGCGCGGCGCGTAATGCGCTTTCAACGTGCCCGAAGCACGCGGCGCAGCGGCATCGGGAAGCGCCGGCAGTTCGCCGGTCACGCGCTCGATGTCTTCAGGCGTGATGGCGCCCGGGCGCAGCAGCACGGGGCCAATGCCCTGATCCAGCCGCGAGAGATCGATGATGGTCGATTCGATGCCCACGTCCACGCCGTCGCCTTCGAGCACAAACACGGCATCGCCAAATTCATCGCGCACGTGCTGCGCGGTGGTCGGGCTGACTTGGCCGAACTTGTTGGCCGACGGCGCCGCAATGCCGCCGCGTCCGCGCTTGAAGCGGGAGAGCAACGCCTGCGCCACCGGGTGCGACGGGCAACGCAGCCCGATGCTGTCCTGCCCGCCCGCCACGGCCGCAGGAATGTGCGGTGCACGTTTCAGGATCAGCGTGAGCGGCCCCGGCCAGAAAGCTTCAATGAGCTGCAGTGCGATGCCGGGCACATCGTCGGACCAGTAGGAAATATCGGCGCCATCCACCACATGCACGATCACGGGGTGATTGGACGGCCGGCCCTTGGCCGCGTAGATCTTGGCGATGGCCTGCGGGTTCTCGGCATCGGCGCCGAGTCCGTACACGGTCTCTGTCGGGAAGGCGACCAGCTCGCCCGCCTCCAGCCTGCGCGCAGCCTCATGGAGGCGTTCGGCGGAAGGCATGGTGTAGGGCGTTTTGGTCCGATGCGGCATGGGCGACTCGTCTTTAGGCGGGCTGCAGGCCCAGCACGTGCGCGGCATGGCGGAACGCTTCGTCCACCACTTCCGGCGAGGTGCCGACACAATTCACGTGGCCCATCTTGCGGCCTGGGCGGGCGTCGGCTTTGCCATACAGATGCACCTTCGCACCGCTGTGGCCCATCACTTCGTGCCACGCGGGCGTGCGTTCCAAACCGTATTCGAACCACACGTCGCCCAGCACATTCAGCATGCGCCCCGGTGAATGCTGGCGCGTGCTGCCCAGCGGCAGGCGAGCCATGGCGCGCACCTGCTGCTCGAACTGGCTGGTCTCGCACACGTCCATGGTGATGTGGCCGGAGTTGTGCGGACGCGGCGCCATTTCATTGGCGACCAGAGAGCCGTCCTGCAGCACGAAGAACTCGATGCACAGCACGCCGACGTAGCCCATTTCTTCGGCGATCATCGCAGCGGCGGCGCGAGTGCGCGTGGCAATGTCGTCCGACACGCTGCGCGAGGGCATGGTCGTTGAAAACAGAATGCCGTCACGGTGTTCGTTCTCGGCGAGCGGCCACGTGGCGGTGGTGCCATCAGCGCCGCGCGCGGCCAACACCGACACTTCGTACGCCAGCGGCAGCATCTTCTCCAGCACGCACGGCACGTGCTGCATGGCGCCCCAGGCGGCGCGCAGTTCTTCAACCGTCGAGACACGCGCCTGGCCTTTGCCGTCGTAGCCCATGCGGGCAATCTTCAGGATGCCGGGCAGCAGGTCGGCGGGCAGTTGTTCGATATCGGCTTCGTGCTCGATCACCCAGCTCGGTGCCGGGTGGATGCCGGTGCGTGCGGCGCACAGCGCGAAGAATTTTTTCTCGGCGATGCGGTTCTGCGCGATCGACACGCAGTTGGCACGCGGCGCAACGAACGCACCGAGCTGCTCAAGCTTGTCGAGCGCTTGCGCGGGCACGTTCTCGAATTCGGTGGTGACGGCCGGGCACAGCGCGGCCATCTCGGCCAATGCGGCTTCATCGGTGTAGCCGGCGCACAGATGGCGCTCGGCGATGGTGCCGGCAGGGCTGTTCGGGTCCGGGTCGAGCACGCAGACCTTGTAACCCATCGCCTGCGCGGCGTGCGTGAACATGCGGCCAAGCTGGCCACCGCCAAGCATGCCAAGCCAGGCATCGGGCAGGATCGCGTTGGGAACGTTCAGCGCGCGGGATTCCGCGGTGTGGGCTTGCGCCAGGCGCGGGTTCAGGTCGTCGGCCATGAATCAGGTCGTAGGTTACTTAAGCGCCGTGCACAGGGAGCGTCATGCCGCGCGCGACTTCTGTCTGCTGCGCGCGGAAGGCTTCGAGCTTGTCGGCAAGGGCCGAGTCGGTGGTGGCGATCGTCGCGATGGCCGCCAGCGCTGCGTTGGCGGCACCGGCTTCGCCAATCGCGAATGTCGACACCGGAATGCCCTTGGGCATCTGCACAATCGAGAGCAGCGAGTCTTCGCCGCGCAGGTACTTGGAGGGTACCGGCACGCCGAACACCGGCACGATCGTCTTGGCGGCGATCATGCCCGGCAGGTGCGCTGCGCCGCCCGCGCCAGCAATGATGGCGCGCAAACCACGGCTGCGTGCGGTTTCGGCGTAGCGGAACATGTCGTCCGGCATGCGGTGCGCCGAGACGACCTGCGCCTCGAACGGAATGCCGAACTGCGTGAGCATGTCGACGGCGTGGCGCATCACTTCCCAGTCGGAGCTGGAGCCCATCACCACGCCAACGAGCGGAGCGGATTGCTGTGCGGTCATCGTCATCGCTCCGGTTTAACGCAGGGATTCACCGGTCAGGCGGCTCAGCGCTTCGCGGTACTTGTCGGCGGTTTTTTCGATCACGTCGGCGGGCAGTTGTGGCGCCGGCGCAGTCTTCGGCCACGGCTTGCCATCAATGCGCACGGCTTCGAGCCAATCGCGCACGAACTGCTTGTCGAACGACGGCGGGTTCGTGCCGACCTGGTACGAATCGGCCGGCCAGAAGCGCGACGAATCGGCGGTGAGCGCCTCGTCCATCAGCGTGAGCGTGCCGTTCTCATCCAGACCGAATTCAAACTTGGTGTCGGCGATGATGATGCCGCGCGTGGCGGCAAAGTCGGACGCTTCCTTGTATAGGCGGATGCTCACGTCGCGGATCTGCGCGGCGAGGTCCGGACCGATGCGGCGTTCAACTTCATCGAAGGAGATGTTTTCGTCGTGCTCACCCATCTCGGCCTTGGCGGCGGGGGTGAAGATCGGCTCGGGCAGCTTCTGCGCGTTCTGCAGGCCGGGGGCCAGATGCACGCCGCAGACGGCGCCGGTGGCCTGGTAATCCTTCCAGCCGCTGCCGGCCAGGTAGCCGCGCACCACGGCCTCCACCAGGATCGGCTTCAGGCGCTTGACCACGATGGCGCGGCCGCGCACCTGGTCGACTTCATTCGGGGCCACCACGGTTTCCGGGGCGATGCCGGTCTCGTGCGTCGGCACGATATGGCGCAGCTTGTTGAACCAGAAATCCGACATCTGCGCGAGCACGCGGCCCTTGTCCGGAATCGGCTGGCCGAGAATCACGTCAAACGCCGAGAGGCGGTCGGTGGTGACCATCAGCAGCTTGTCGTCGCCGACAGCGTAGTTCTCGCGCACCTTGCCACGGCCGAGCAACGGCAGGCTGGTGATCGACGATTCGTAAAGGGCGGAGGATGCAGGGGTGGCGGACACGGCGGAACCCGAGAGGAAATAAGAAAACGTGGAAGGCCAGCATTATACGTGGCCCATGGGGTGGCCCATAAGGTGGCCCATGCAATGCAAAACGGCTGGCGCAGTGCCAGCCGTTTGCTAGATGTGACGCAAAATGCTTATTGCACCACTTGCGCCAGATCGCCGCTTTGGTACTTCTGCGCCATCACCGACAGGCCGATCGGCTTGATCTTGCCAGCCTGACCTTCGCAGCCGAACTCGATATAGCGCGCCTTGCAGATTTGCTTGGCGGCCTCGCGGGCGGGCTTGAGCCATTCGCGGGCGTCGAACTTGTCCGGGTTTTCGGCCAGGAACTTACGCACCGCTCCCGTCATTGCCAGACGAATGTCGGTGTCGATGTTGATCTTGCGCACGCCGTACTTGATGGCTTCCTGGATTTCCTCGACGGGCACGCCGTAGGTTTCCTTCATCTTGCCGCCGTACTGGTTGATGATGGCCAGCAGCTCTTGCGGCACGCTCGACGAGCCGTGCATCACCAGGTGGGTGTTCGGGATGCGGGCGTGGATTTCCTTCACGCGGCTGATGGCGAGGATGTCGCCGGTGGGCTTGCGCGTGAACTTGTAGGCGCCGTGGCTGGTGCCGATGGCGATGGCCAGCGCGTCCAGTTGGGTCGCCTTGACGAACTGGGCAGCCTCTTCGGGGTCGGTCAGCAGCGACGAGTGGTCGAGCTTCCCTTCCGCGCCGTGGCCATCTTCCTCGCCGGCCATACCGGTCTCCAGCGAGCCCAGGCAGCCGAGTTCGCCTTCCACGGTCACACCAACCTTGTGTGCCATCTCGACCACGCGACGCGTCACGTCGACGTTGTAGTCGAAATCGGCCGGGGTCTTGCCGTCTTCGCGCAGCGAGCCGTCCATCATGACCGAGCCGAAGCCTAGGTCAATTGCGCCCTGGCAGATTGCCGGGCTTTGGCCGTGATCCTGGTGCATGACCAGCGGAATCTCCGGATAAGCCTCGACCGCGGCCTGGATCAGGTGCTTGATGAACGATTCGCCAGCGTATTTGCGGGCGCCTGCGCTGGCCTGCAGGATGACGGGGGCGCCGGCTTCCTTGGCGGCTTCCATCACGGCCTGGACTTGCTCCAGGTTGTTCACGTTGAATGCCGGCAGGCCGTAGCCGTTTTCAGCGGCGTGGTCCAGCAGTTGGCGCATCGAGACGAGTGGCATGGTTTTCTCCTATGGATCGATCTGTATTCGGTCTCAGGAACGCGTGGGCGTCTGGTAGACGTAGCAAACGGCGTTCCGTCGTGGGCGTCAGTGCATGCCGACGCGAACAATCTTGAGCGTATTGGTGCCGCCGGCCTGACCCATCGGCTCGCCGACGGTCAGGACGATGAAGTCGCCGCGCTGCACGACGCCACGCGCGACCAGCAGTTCTTCGGCCTGATGCAACGCTTCGTCTCGGTCGGCGCTGTTGGCCAGCGGCAGCGACTGCACGTTGCGGTACAGGGCCATCTTGCGCTGCGAGGCCACATTGGGCGTCATCGCATAAATGGGAATATTGATGCCGTGTCGGCTCATCCACAGCGCCGTGGCGCCGGAATCGGTGAGCGCGGCAATTGCCTTGACCTGCAGGTGGTGCGCCGTGAACAGCGCCCCCATGGCGATCGACTGGTCGATACGGCTGAAGGTCTGGTCAAGAAAGTCTGCATCCAGATGCACGGTTTGCGACTTCTCGGCTTCCACGCAGATGGCAGCCATGGCTTCGATGGTCTCGACCGGATAGCGGCCGGCGGCGGTTTCCGCCGACAGCATCACCGCATCGGTGCCGTCGAGCACGGCGTTGGCGACGTCCGACACCTCGGCGCGGGTCGGCACCGGGTTGACGATCATCGATTCCATCATCTGCGTGGCGGTGATGGCCAGCTTGTTGTTTTCGCGGGCCAGCTTGATCATGCGCTTCTGCAGCGCCGGCACGGCCGCGTTGCCCACTTCCACTGCCAGGTCGCCACGCGCGACCATGATGCCGTCGGACGCCGCCAGGATCTCTTCGAGCACGCCCGGGCGGATGGCCTCGGCGCGCTCGATCTTGGCGATCATGCGGGTCTTGTGGTTATGCGGCGCGCCTGCCACGGCGGCCAGTTGGCGCGCCATTTCCATGTCGGTCGCGTTCTTGGGGAAGCTGACCGCGACATAATCAGCACCGAGCGCCATCGCGGTCTTGATGTCTTCCATGTCCTTGGCGGTCAGCGCCGGCGCCGACAGCCCGCCGCCCTGGCGGTTGATGCCCTTGTTGTTGGACAGATCGCCGCCGATCTTGACGATGGTCTCGATCTCTTCACCCACCACGCGCTCGACTTGCAGAACGATCAAGCCGTCGTTGAGCAGCAGCAGATCGCCGGGGCCCACGTCGCGCGGCAGTTCCTTGTAGTCGAGGCCGACGCGCTCCTGGTTACCAAGTTCGCAGCGGGCATCGAGCGTGAAGCGATCACCGGGTTCGAGCGTGATCTTGCCGTTCTCGAACTTGCCGACGCGGATCTTCGGACCCTGCAGGTCGGCCATGATGGCCACCTCGCGACCCACCGAACGCGCCACTTCGCGCACGAGCTGCGCGCGATCGATGTGATCTTGCGCCGCGCCGTGCGAGAAGTTCAGCCGCACCACGTCCACCCCCGCGGCGATCATGCGGGTCAGGACTTCCTGCGTGCTGGACGCGGGGCCGAGCGTTGCGACGATCTTGGTAGCACGGGTCATGGGCGGCGGTGTCTCGTTGTTGTGGTGGGGGTATTCGCGGCGCTTACGCTCAGGCAGCGCGTTGTTCCAGGATTTCGACGGCCGGCAGCGTCTTGCCTTCCAGGAATTCGAGGAACGCACCGCCGCCGGTGGAGATATAGCCCACCTTGTCGGCAATGTTGTACTTGGCGATGGCAGCCAGCGTGTCGCCGCCGCCCGCAATCGAGAAACCCGACGAGGCAGCAATCGCCTCGGCTAGCACCTTGGTGCCATTGCCGAACTGGTCGAACTCGAACACGCCGACCGGGCCGTTCCAGACGATGGTGCCGGCGGTCTTCAGTTGTTCAGCCAGTTGGGCAGCCGTCTTCGGGCCGATGTCGAGGATCATGTCGTCGTCCGCCACATCCGCCACATCCTTGACGGTGGCGGCCGCGGTGGCGCTGAATTCCTTGGCGCACACCACATCGACGGGAATGGGCACCGACGCGCCACGTGCTGCCAGCATCTCAATGATGGCCTTTGCATCGCCCACCAGATCAGCTTCCGCCAGCGATTTGCCGATCTTCAGGCCGGCTGCCAGCATGAACGTGTTGGCAATGCCGCCACCGACGATCAGGTTGTCCACCTTGTCGGCCAGCGACTTGAGGATGGTCAGCTTGGTCGACACCTTCGAGCCGGCCACGATGGCGACCAGCGGACGTGCCGGCTGACCCAGTGCCTTGCCCAACGCATCCAGTTCGGCGGCCAGCAGCGGACCGGCGCAGGCGACCGGTGCAAACTTGGCGATACCGTGGGTGGTGGCTTCCGCGCGGTGGGCAGTGCCGAAGGCGTCGTTGACGTAGACGTCGCACAGCTTGGCCATCTTCTGGGCCAGTTCGTCGCTGTTCTTCTTCTCGCCCTTGTTCACGCGGCAGTTTTCCAGCAGCACGACCTGGCCGGGCGCGACATCCACGCCGTCGACCCAGTTCTGGACGAGTTTCACGTCACGGCCGAGCAGCTCGGACAGGCGCTTGGCAACCGGCGCCAGCGAATCTTCGGGCTTGAATTCGCCCTCGGTCGGGCGGCCCAGGTGCGAAGTGACCATGACGGCGGCACCCGCGTCCAGCGCGGCCTTGACGGCGGGCACGGAAGCGCGGATGCGCGTGTCTTCAGTGATGTTGCCGGCATCGTCTTGCGGCACGTTGAGGTCGGCGCGGATGAACACGCGCTTACCGGCAAGCTTTCCTTCGGAGATGAGATCGGACAGACGCAGGACGTGAGGCATGGCAGCTACGGAAGAAATCGCGGAAAACGACGATTTTACCCGATGCGCCTGGTCAAAACGTGCGTTTCTCGGCCGAACCTTCCGGCCTCGACCGTCTTGCCGAGGCCGATTGGCGGGGACTATGCCGGCAGCGGCGTGCGACGGCGCAGCCGCATCCAGCCTTCGGCCGAATACACGGCGAGACCCACCCAGATCAGCACATAGCCCGCCACTTTGGGGCCGGCAAACGGCTCGTTGTAGAGCCAAACGCCCAGCAGCAGCTGCAGCGTCGGGCTCACGTATTGCAGCAAACCCAGCAGCGACAGCGGAATACGCCGGGCGCCGGCGCCAAACAGCAGCAGCGGCAGCGCCGTCAGCGGGCCAGCCAGCGCCAGCAGGAACTGGGTGCCCGGCGACGCGGCCAGGAAGGCATTCTGATGCTGCGAAGCCAGCCAGCCGAGATAGGCCAGCGCCAGCGGAAACAGCAGCAGCGTCTCCAGCGTCAGCCCTTCCAGCGCGCCCAGCGGCGATGTCTTGCGCAGCAAGCCGTAGAACCCAAACGAAAACGCCAGCGCCAGCGCAATCCACGGCAGCGTCCCGGCCTGCCAGGTTAGCCACGCCACGCCCGCCGCCGCCAGGGCTACCGACACCCACTGCACTGGCCGCAGCCGCTCGCCGAGCACCAGCAGCGCCAGCATTACCACCACCAGCGGGTTGATGAAGTAGCCCAAGCTGGCGTCGATCACGTGGTCGTGGTTGACGGCCCAGATGTAGGTCAGCCAGTTGGCGGCCAACAGGCTCGTGCTGGCCGCGTAGCGCCCCACCACACGCGGCTGCGTGCGCAGCGCCCAAAGCCACGCCCAGTGCCGCTTCACGAGCAGAATCACCACCATCACCGCCAACGACCAGATCACCCGGTGCGAGAGAATCTCCACCGGCGACACCGTCTTGAGCAGCTTGAAGTACAGCGGAAACAGGCCCCACATCGTGTAGGCCAGAAACGCGAAGATCGCGCCGTTGCGATTGGAGCCCGACATGTTCATCCCCAGAGACGCAGCACGGTAAAGACGCCCATACCGACGAAGATCATGCCGAGCATGCGCCGCGTCGCTACATAGAACGCGGTGGCGGCAATGCCAGCCATCAGGCGCGGGTTGGTCCAGCTTGCGTCGAAGTGCCCCTGGTTCCAGAGCAGGTCGGGCAAGACGATGGCGACGAGCGCGGCAGCGGGCGCAAAGCGCAGCGCGTGCTGCACGCGGGTGGGCAGAGTCATGCGGTTGCCCACGATCAGGAACAACGAGCGCGTGACGATCGTCACCACGGTCATCCCGGCAATCACCAGCCAGATTTCGAGCGCTGTCATGCATCGTCCTCGTCAGCTGCCGCCTGCGCGGCACGGCGGCGCTGCCACTGCAGACGCGCGGCAGCTTCGTCGGCGGCCAGGCCGGCAGCCATCGCGCCAGTGACGGCAATCACGAGGCTCAATCGATACGGCAGCTTGAAGGCAACCAGCGCCAGCACCGCCGCCACAGCCACCGCCATGAGCGTGGCACGGCTACGAATGGTCGACACCATGACAGGAATGAGCGCAAGCGTCCCGGCCAGCGCCAGGCCCCACGCATCAGGAAACAGGCTCGCCGCGACGATGCCCAGGATCGACGACACCTGCCAGCCAACGAAGCTCAGCAGGACCATGCCCCAGTAATAGCCCTCCTTGCCCGCCTGCGGCGCGGCCGAGGGGTACTGCTGGGTGAACAGCACGAAGGGCAGATCGCCGTTGAACACACCCAGGACCACGCGCCGCATGAACGGCAGGTGCCCGAAATGCTGCATCAGCCCGGCGCTAAAGATAATGAAGCGCACATTCACAATGAACGCCGTCAGCAGCGCCGTCCAGATCGGCAACCCCGCTGCCAGCAGCGGTAGCACCGCCAACTGCGACGACCCCGCATACACGAAGATCGTCATGCCGATGGCTTGCGGGATGGTCAGCACCGATTTGCTCATCGCCACGCCGGTCACCAGCCCCCAGGCGAGCACCGGCGGCATCGACGGCATATAGGCTCGCACGCCGGCAAAGAAGCCCGCCCGTTCAGCCGGATCGATGGCCTCCCAGCGGCGCTGCAACGCCGCCGCCCAGCGGACTAGCGCCATGGCGCCCCCAAAAGTGGCGAATCGGACTCTTTTTGATGCGGCGGGCAGGGGCAGCCGGCAGCGCGGGCGCGCAGGAACGTCGGGGGCGACATGGGTGGCTCGTAGGAAACACAAGATTATACTTTTGATGTTAAGCATCCGCTTAACGGCAAAGCGCGCGCGTCCCACCGATCGAGCGATTCATGCCGGGCGCCACGCACTGCAACAATCGGCGTTGGCGCGCCTGCGCCCACCCCTTACAATTTCGCCTTTGTCGGTTCTTGAACCTGCGGCCCATATCACGGCGTGGCTGACCTGCTCAGACCGCGCCGGCATTCCTCACTCACCATGACCACGCAAACCGCTCCCACGATCGAAATCGGCGCAGATGACCTGCCGCTGCATTGCCCGACCGCCAAAACGCCGGCCTGGAACTACCACCCGCGCGTGTTCCTCGACATCGCCGACACCGGCGAAGCCAAGTGCCCCTACTGCGGCACCGTGTACAAGCTGGCCGCCGGCGTTGAACTGAAGGGCCACCATTGAGCCCGATTCACCTGCAGTACACCGGTCACCGCGCTCGCCAGGCGATTCGATGATGCGCAAGATTCTCGTCGTCGCCCCCAACTGGATCGGTGATGCGCTGATGGCGCAGCCGCTGTTCGCGCAGCTCAAAGCGCGGCACCCGCGCGCGCAAATCCACGCGATCGCCCCGAAATGGGTGGCGCCCGTGCTGGCGCGCATGCCGGAAATCGCGCGCGTGCTGCCGACCGAACTCGCCCACGGCAAGCTGCAGCTCGGCAGCCGCACGATGTTCGCCCAGCAGCTCAAGGGCGAAACCTTCGATGCAGCGTACGTGCTGCCGAACTCGTTCAAGAGCGCGCTGATCCCGTGGCTGGCCGGCATTCCGCTGCGCATCGGCTACAAGGGCGAGTCGCGCCTGGGCGTGCTGAACGTGCGCTACCCGAATCCGCCCAAGAACACGCGTCCGCCGATGGTGCAGCACTACGCGGCGCTGGCTTTCAAGCCCCACGCCAAGCTGCCCGACGCCCTGCCCGACCCAAAGCTGGACGTTGATGTGCAGCGCGTGGCCGCCACGTCCTCCAAGTTCGGCATTCCGGGCAATGCGCGGCTGATTGCCTTCTGCCCGGGGGCGGAATATGGCCCCGCCAAGCGCTGGCCCGCCGAGCACTTTGCAGAGCTTGCGCAGATGCTGCGCCGCTCGTTCCCGTATGCGCAGATCGTCGCACTTGGTTCGGGCAAGGACCGCGAGATGGCCAATGCCATCGTCGAGCGTGCGCCGTTTGTGCGCAACTTGTGCGGCGAGACTTCGCTGGACGAGGCGATCGAACTGCTTGCCCGCGCCGAAGCAGCCATCTGCAACGATTCCGGCCTGATGCACGTGACGGCTGCCCTGGGGCGCCCGCAGGTGGCCGTATTCGGCTCCAGCGACCCCCGCCACACGCCGCCGCTGTCGCCCGCTGCGAGTATCATGTGGCTCCATCTGGAGTGCAGCCCGTGCTTTGCACGCGAATGCCCGCTGGGCCACTTGCGCTGCCTGCGCGACATCGGCCCCGAGATGGTGTTTCATGAATTGCGCCGGCTATTGCAGCCGCAGTAATACGCTCTCCTTAACGTTCACCGCCATGCCACGATTTGCCCGCCTGTTCGAAGCCGCCGAGGACATCCTCGAAGCCTATCGCGATGCGCTCAAGCGCCGCGACGCCGATGGCGCGCTCAAGCTGTGGCTCGATGAGGACTCGGTGAGCTTCATCCTGCCCGACGGCCAGCGCCTGAACGGCCACGAGCAACTGCGCGGCTGCCTCGATGCGCTGGTCGAGAAGAATCCGGTCTGGATCGAATGCCTCTCGCAGCAGGTGCATTCGTCGCTGGGCGTATCGATCTTCGAAGCCACGGAAGCATTGCGCTTCTCGGCCACCGCCACCGAGGCAGATCTGTACGTGCACACGACTTACGTGTTGATGCAGAACCACGAAGGCTGGCGTATCGCCCACGTGCATTCCAGCCAGGCCGCCGAGGAACGCGTGGCCGCTTCCATCGCCAGCGTTACGCACTCCCTGCACTAAGTAGCCGCGCTTGGCGTGGCCGCCGTCTCTCTCGATGACCCACCCGTCTCGCCACGCCACTCCCCTTGAACTGAATCTGGGCGCCCTGCTTGCAGGGTCGTTCGAGCCGCATGCGTTCCGCTCGCCGTGGTGGCTGATCGGCGGCAATGCGCAGACGATCGTGCCCGCGCGCCTGTGGCGCTTTCCGCGTATTGCGTATCGGCGCGAGCGCTGGAACACGCCCGACCACGACTTCATCGACCTCGACTGGACCACGCATGAGACCGACGCGAACGCACCGCTCGTCGTCATGTTCCATGGCCTGGAAGGCGATTCGCGCAGCCATTACGCGCGGCTGTTGATGGACGCGCTGCGCGGGCGCCGCTGGCTGGGCGTCATTCCGCACTTTCGCGGATGCTCGGGCGAGATGAACCTCGCGCCGCGCATGTACCACTGCGGCGACGGCGCGGAGGTTGCGTGGATCCTCGAACGCCTTTATCGGACGGTTTGCGTGCCGCAAGGCCGCAAATTGCTGGTCGTCGGCATCTCGCTGGGCGGCAATGCGCTGCTGCGCTACCTGGGCGAACACGGCACCGATGCGCGCTACGTGAGCGCTGCCGCAACGGTCTCAGCACCACTGGACATGCGAGCGGGCGGCGCAGCGTTGTCCAAGGGCTTCAACATGGTCTACACGCGCATGTTCCTGCGTACGCTCAAAGACAAAGCCAACGCCAAGCTCGACCAGCACCCAGGCCTGTACGACCGCGCCGCCATGATGGCCACCCGCACGCTGGGGCAGTTCGACAACCTCGTCACCGCGCCGCTGCACGGTTTTCGTGACGTGCTCGACTACTGGACGCGCGCTTCGTCCAAACCCGTGCTGCGCGAAGTACGCGTGCCGGCACTGGTGCTGAACGCGCGCAACGATCCGTTCCTGCCCGGACAGCACCTGCCCGGCCCCGCCGACGTGTCACCCGACATCACGTTAGACCAGCCGCTGCACGGCGGCCATGTCGGCTTCCTGGTGCGCCATGGCAAGACAGGCCGCGTCGATTGGATGCCCGCACGCATCCTGCGCTTTTTCGATGACGTGCTGGGCCGCCAAACCAACGCTGAAGACGCCCATGGATGACATCGTCCGCCAGGCCATGGCCAAGTGGCCGAACGTGCCGAATTGCTTTGGCTGGCTGGCGCTGGATCGGCGTGGCCAATGGCGCATGCGCAACGAATATGCGCAGGCCAACAAGCTATCCGGCGAGCCGATCCGCCACGCGGCGCTCGTCGACTTCATCGTGCGCAACTACGCGCATGACGATGCGGGGCGCTGGTTCTTTCAAAACGGGCCGCAGCGGGTGTTTGTCGAACTCGATTACACGCCGTGGGTGGCGCGGCTGTCAGCCGACGGCGCGACGCCCGCATTCACGACAACCACCGGCGCTGCGTTCTCGCCCAGCGGCTGTTTTGTCGATGAACAAGGCAGCGTGCTGCTCTCAGGCTGCGTGAGCGGATACGAAGCAGAAGAGACCATTGCCCTGCTGCATGATCACGATCTCGAGCCCTTCTCCTCGCTGGCCCATTGGCACGGAGAAGCATGCGGAGCCGCGCTGGGTACGCTGAACCTGGGGGATCAGACGTTCGACATTGAGCCAATTGCGAGCGCCGAAGTCGCAAAGCGCTATGGCTTCGTAGCGCGGCCAGCGGAATAGCGCCCGCTGCACCACCCGCCCTACTTCGGCAGCGCCTTGTCTTCCGCCTTCTCTTCCCGGTATTGCCGCTCCATCTGATGCAAGCGCGCATCGACTTCGGATAGCGTGTAGAAATCCGCATCCCCCGCATCGCGGGCGAGCTTCAATTGCTCCACCGCCGATCCCCATGCCCCATCCCGCGCGTATTTCTCCGCCAGCGCGCGATGCTGCTCAACGCGCTTGCCTTTGTCGGCGTAGGCACGGGCGAGCATGTCCCACCAGATCGGCTGGGCGGTGTCTTCGCGGGTCTTGTCTTTCAGATACGGAATCGCGTCATCGGCCCGACCGGCCGTCAGCAGCGTTTGTGCATAGGTGATGCCGACCGCGCGTGACAGCGGGTACGCAGTGAGCGCCGCGCGCGCCAATGTCAGCGCCTCGGAAGTACGGTCGCGAGCGCGTGCGAGTTCGATGGCCGTTACGTCCAGCTCGACGCTGCCAGATGTGATGCCGGGAATGTTGCCGTACAGGCGCCGCGCCTCCTGCAGCGCCTGCTCGGCGTCGTCCAGCCGCCCGGCCATCTGATTGGCGACGGCCACGCCGTACCAGAGCGCCGCGCGCTTCTCGACAGGCGCGTCCGGCGCCGACGACAATTGCGACCGCATCGCATTGCGCACGTCGATATAGGCGCTTGTCGACGTTTCCTGCAGCACGCGCGCACGCGCCTTTGCGAAACCGAACTCTGGCCGACGCGGCTGGCGCGGATGCGGCAAGCCTCGTGCGCGGTCCTCCATGTCAGCGATGCGCTCGCCGGTCAGCGGGTGGGTGCGCGCATAACCGGGAATCACGCCGGTATCGGCAATGTTCGTCACGCGCTGCAGACGGCGGAAAAAGTCCGGCATGCCGTCCGGGTTGTAGCCCGCGCCCGTAAGCAGTGTGAAGCCTACGCGGTCCGCCTCGCGCTCCGCGCCGCGCGAGAACGCGAGCTGGTTCGACACCGCGGCCGCCTGCCCACCCATCGCCAGCGCCTGCGCGGCGTCACCGCTCTTGGTGGCCGCAAGACCGGCCAGCAGAATCGACGCCAGCGCAATCCACATCGACTCACCGGATTTATCAATGCCGCGCGCAATATGCCGCTGCAGCACGTGCCCGATTTCGTGGCCGAGCACCGAAGCCAACTCCGATTCACTCTCGGTCGCGACCAACGTACCCGTGTTCACGCCGATGTAGCCGCCCGGCAGCGCAAACGCATTGATGCCGGGATCACGCACGGCAAACAGTTCAAAGCTCGACGCCGACGTGCTGCCCGCCACGTGCTGACGGCGCGCCGCTTCGATCAGCTTGTAGCCGATGGTATTGAGGTAATCGGTGATCAGCGGGTCGGGCACGAAGTCCGGATCGCGGCGGATCTGGCGCATCACGCGATCGCCCAGACGGCGCTCCATCTCAGGCGACAACGACGCCGTCGACGGATCGCCCATATCGGGCAGTTCGTACGTCGGCGCATCTATGACAGCCGGCTCCTTCGGCAAATACGGCGACTGCCGGCCGATCTGCACGCTGCGGTTCAGATTGCTCTGCACCTGATCAGCCGCCGCGGCAGAGCCCAACCCCGGGTTGACCGAGGCCGCCGGCGCGGACGCCACCGCCTGCGCCAGCACGGGCAGCGGCAGGGGCGCCAGCCATGTCAATAACAACACAGCGGCCGTCAGCTTGCGGACGCGCGGCCGAAAAAGGGAAAGCGTCATACGGAAAGCACGGAGAGCGGAATCAGCGCGGCAACATCGCCGCAAGCCGGGTGCTTGCTATCATAAAACGCTTCGTACCCTGCCCCGCAAAACGCGCTGTCACTCATGTCGCAACTCACCCACTTCGATTCCGCCGGACAAGCCCATATGGTCGACGTCGGCGACAAGGCCGTCACCCACCGCGTGGCCGTTGCCACCGGTACGATCCGCATGCTGCCCGAGACATTTGCGCTGGTGCGCGATGGCAATGCCAAGAAAGGCGATGTGCTGGCGATTGCGCGCGTAGCGGCGATTCAAGGCTCCAAGCGGACGTCGGACTTGATTCCGTTGTGTCATCCGTTGGCGTTGACGAAGGTAGGGGTAGAGTTTGAACTGAATGAGGCTGAGCACAGCGTCCGTTGCACTGTTCGTGCGGAGACGCGTGGGCAGACCGGCGTGGAAATGGAAGCGCTGACCGCCGTGCAGGTGGGGCTGCTGACGATCTATGACATGTGTAAGGCTGTGGATCGGGGGATGGTGATGGGGGATGTGCGGCTATTGGAAAAGCATGGGGGGAAGTCGGGGGATTGGGTGGCCGCCTGAAAAAAAGAAAGAGTGCCAAGCACTCTTTCAATCTAGTAGCTAATCAACGGCACTCTGCTGGCGCAACGTTCACTGCTAGTGACGGCGCCGTCTCTAGCTCGTCTGTTCCCGCACGGACCTTGGCATCCTTCGCGTAGCAGTCCCACCGGACTGGGCCGATCGGACGAACACTGCTGGCACTTGTGCCGCTCAATGCCGTGTCGTTGGTCGTCGGCTTGATAACCAAGACGTTTTCACCGTCTTTCGCCACCGAATCCGTGTATTTGATCTGAATTTCGCCAGTCTTTTGACTGATCACGATGCCCTTGGCCTGGACGTAGCGAGTGGCTTTTGTATCCGAAGCGAAACCTTGGTCGAACGGCACACCTGCGCTGGCGTTCTCCGCTACAGTCGTCTTTGCAGAAGCGGCCAAGGCCAATCCTTCGCTGACGCGCGCGCGGGTTACGTAATCTTGATATGCCGGTACTGCAATCGCCGCCAGAATACCGACAATCGCAACAACGATCATCAACTCGATGAGGGTAAAACCTGACTGTTGGTGTGCTGGCTTTTTCTTCAATTGCATTGGACTCTCCTCGTCTTTAGGTGGTGTTTTGGCATGGCCACTGCACTGGAGTCAGTGCTTGAGGAGAAGGCTAAACGAGGACGTCAATCAAGCGATATGACGTAACCACTTTTGACGCATGACCGTCAAAAAGAAAAAGCACCCCAATGGGGGTGCCTTGCACCACGCAAGATAGCTTTAATCAACACCCACCAGCAGATTCTCAGCTTTCAAACGTGTGCAGAACTCCTTGGAACCTGTCATTTTTTCCTTGCACACGTGAGTGATCAGGGGCGACGCAGCGGCGTAGTCATAGACGTTCTGAGCATGTAAGCGTCTAACCTGGAGTACTGCCTCATCGGTTTTACCCTGGAACGCCAAAGCGACAGCCCATCGCTGTACCGGCCCCGTGCTCGGATAGAACTGCACAGCTTGGTGTTCAATTGCAGCTAAGACCGGCGCAAGCTCGTAGGTCATACCAGCATTATTGGCAATAGTTAGATTCGCATAGGGAACCAGCAGTAATTGCTTGCTGGCCTGATACCGCCGAAGCGCTGCCTCTGGGCCGCCCTGTTGATAATAGAGCTGTTCGAGAGGTTTGTAGTCCATCCACATGCGCGCCATTAGAACGACGCTACAAATCGTGAGGGCCCCCGTCAACGCCCATGTCATGTCGGAAGACGGGACGCGTAAAGAACGCTCATCCATGTAGCCCAGCGCGAAAGCGCATGGCAACAGAAAGTACAGATAATGCAGGGGATATTCGAGCATCGAATGCGCCGCCATTACCAGAATGACGGAGTAAAGGAACACCCGCACCGGTGTGAGTGGCGTCCGCAAAGCTACACGTATGAGCCCCCACAATGGCAGCAACACTGCGAGCAAACCTAGAATTCCGACCTTTGCCAGCAGATCCAGGATTGCGTTGTGCGCATTCAGCGACATCGTGACCGGCCCAAGCACGTCCGTTTGGACGTACTGATTCCAGGCGTAGTCGCCCCATCCCTTCCCGAGCCAGGGGCTTGTCACAAACATGTGCCATGCGTGATGCCACATCGGCGTGCGATCAGAAACGCCATGCTCCATGCGCGTCCCTAGCGATGTTGGCAGGCCGAGATCCCATAACGTGTTGGCATAGCCTACCAACCAGTTACAGCCTTGGAAGGTCAGAAACAACAGCACCGGAATTGCAAGTGCCCAACCCTTACGAACGCCTAGCTGCGCTTTCCACACAAGCAAGCCTGCAAGAACGCCAACGATGCCGACGTGAATCCAGGCTGTGCGCGAAAACGTGAGCGCCATGCCCATTAAAAGCGTTGGCATGGATATCGCGAGAAACAGTCGGAGCGCTTTGCCTCGGTTTGTCAGATAGACACACGCGGCCAAGCCGAGGGCTAGATAGGATGCGACATGATTCGGCTGATTTAGATTGCCCCACATCCGCCGATCCACAACGGTCGACGCGGGCGAAACAAGCCACTCGGGCAATCCCGGCACGCGAAGCAGTTGCAGTAACTCGATGACAACCGTCAATAATCCGCCAATGAGAACACCTATGGCCACGGCTCGCAGCGCCCCGGGGATGTTGCGGCACCGGGCACCTAGTCCGGCGACCGCCGCCGCCCCAAGCAAAAACACGATGGCGGCAAAAGAAAAAAATGAATTGATTGGCGTCGCAATAGCCAACTGCACGATGAGGACCAGAGCTAGCGCTGCGGGAGCAATCACGGCAAGGGGAAACACCACCCTCTCTCGCCACGTAGTCCCCAGTACAAGGACGGCCAGTACCGCCCAACAGACCGCACTAGCGAACTCGCTGTAGAAGGTCGGAATGGGGAATGTGTGTGGCGCAACCAAGAACGGAATTGACCAACACGCTGCTGCGGCAAACCATAACGGTATCAACACGGTTGGAGAACGAGTCATCAATAGATGAAATAGGAAGCGGGGAAACAAAAAGAGCGCCCGAAGGCGCTCTTGCCAACAAGTTAGCTTAACTTAGCGGCACTCTGCCGGGGCGTACTTCGCCGGCAACGAAGGATTGGGGTATGCGGTCGGGACCGGAACTTGCGACGTAGCGGCCTTGTTCTGTGCGAAGCAACCCCACTGAATTTGCGCCTGAGGGGCACTATTGACCGCAAGTGCGACACCTTGTGACGCCGGCTTCAGCACGAGCGTCCCACCGCCAGCCGCGGGTTGGTACGTCAGCTGAATTTCGCCTGTGCCGCCATCAATGGCCATTGCAGACACGTTCTTGGTTGCCGTGAAGACCGACGAACCGGCTGCCAAGTTGCCTTGAGCATTAGCGGCGTTCTCAGCCACAAGGACCTTAGCTTGCGCTGCAAGTGCCAGACCTTCCGTCACGCGTGCACGAATCGTGTAGTCCTGATAGGCCGGAATGGCGATCGCAGCCAGAATACCGACGATCGCGACCACGATCATCAGTTCGATCAGCGTGAAGCCCTTCTGGACACGCTTGTTCAGACGACGCATCGATTTCATTGAATTTTCCCCCGGAAAAATTTGGTTAAGGATGATGCGGGGCTATTAGAGCAGAGACTATGCCAGGTCAATTCCTCGCATTTGGGTATCAAACCTGACGCTATTCGTGCTACGGCCTTGACATGCCGTGACAATTTTTGACGCAACGTGACATATAGCGTCAATTTAGTGATCTTGGAATCATATTGAGCGTCTGGCCCTCTATCGCGCCAAAAGAAGAGGGCGCCTGCGGCGCCCTCTTCCCCCATCAATCCCAGCCTCGTCTGGCACTGTCACCGGCATTCGGACGGCGCGTATTGGGGTAACAAAGTGGGCACCGTTTGCTGCGTAACGGTAGCGGCGGGCATCTGTTTACCTGCCGCCGCGCAGACCCATCCCACCATAGCAGGCGGCGCGGAGCCGGTGTGGAGGTTTGCAATCGTGGCGGAGGACGTGCCCGAGTAGGGGGTCAGAACAAGCGCGTTGGCGCCGGAAGCGGCAACAGCTGGCGCAAACAGCACCGTTATTTCGCCCGTTGCCGCATTGATGTTCAATGCGCTGACATTCTTGCTGGCAGGCAGCGAGCCAGCGCCGAGCGCCAAACTGTTCTGCGCATTTGCAGCGTTTTCCACTACAAGCGCCTTAGCCTGCGCCGCCAGCACCAATCCCTCCGTCACCCGCGACCGAATCGTATAGTCCTGATACGCCGGAATCGCCAACGCCGCCAGAATCCCAACGATCGCCACCACAATCATCAGTTCGATCAGCGTAAAGCCGCCCGCCCGACGCCTCGTTCCTGTGCTGTGCTTGAAGCCCATGACCTCTCCCCAAAAGGCATTTGTTGTTGGGAGGCCACCGAGCAGGGACTATGCCAAGGCACACAGTGTGTACCTGGGCAAAAACTGGCGCACTTTGGTGGGAATTCAGGCGCAAATCTGACCGTTCTTGACAGAATTTCAGACAGAACCCGTCATCACCTACTTTCGTGGGGAATCATTCGGACTAGGCTTGGCGCAGCGTTCGCCGGCTGAGCCACCAGCCCACACACACGACCAGCAGCGCCCCAACACACCCAACCACCACATCCGCATACGGCACCGCGCGCTCGAACCACGCCGCGTCAATCGGATCGGTGACGAGCATGTCACCGGCAAGGTACCCAAGCAGCGCCGCCCCCAGCGTGATGATCACCGGAAAGCGCGCCATGACCCCCACCAGCAGCGTGCTGCCAAATACGATCAACGGCACCGACAAGCCAAGCCCCAGCACGAGCAACAGGAACGTCGTGCCTGGCGGCCCCTTCTCCGCCGCAGCGGCCACGGCGACGACGTTGTCGAGCGACATTACAAAGTCGGCGATAAGGATGGTCTGGATGGCAGGCCATAGGCCAACTCGCTGGCGGTGGTCTCCGGAGGCTTCGTTTTCAGCTTCTGTGAGCAACTTCACGCCGATGTAGACGAGCAGCACCGCGCCAATCGTTTTCAAATACGGCAACGCAAGCAGCTTGACGGCCAGCACGGTCAACACCACGCGCAGCACGATGGCGCCCGCGCTGCCCCAGAAAATGGCTTGTTTCTGCTGACGCTTGGGCAGGTTGCGCGCTGCCAGCGCGATGACGACCGCGTTATCGCCTGACAGCACGATGTTGGTCAGGATGATGGAGCCGAGTGCGAACCAGAATGCGCTTGAGGTGAGCGCCATAGTGTTCTCGAAGATGTCCTTGTGGATCGGCGGCAGATGCGCCAGTGACTGGTTTGCTTATACACATGTCGTGCCGCGATCGCACGCCGCGTCGCGCACAAACAAAAACGGGAGCCGAAGCCCCCGTTCTCGCACAACCTCAAACCTTGTCGATTACAGCATCGCCTTGAGCAGACGTGCCATTTCCGACGGGTTCTTGGTGGTCTTGATGCCGCAGGCTTCCATGATGTCCAGCTTGGCTTGCGCGGTGTCGGCACCGCCCGAGATCAGCGCGCCGGCGTGGCCCATGCGCTTGCCCGGAGGCGCGGTCACGCCAGCGATGAAGCCAACCACCGGCTTCTTCATATTGTCCTTGATCCAGTAAGCCGCGTTGGCTTCGTCCGGACCGCCGATCTCACCGATCATGACCACGGCGTCCGTTTCCGGATCGTCGTTGAACATCTTCATCACGTCGATGTGCTTCAGACCGTTGATCGGGTCGCCACCGATACCAACGGCCGACGATTGGCCCAGGCCCAGCGCGGTCAGCTGGCCCACGGCTTCATACGTCAGCGTGCCCGAGCGCGACACCACGCCGATGCGGCCCTTGCGGTGGATGTGACCCGGCATGATGCCGATCTTGATTTCGTCCGGCGTAATCAGGCCCGGGCAGTTCGGGCCCAGCAGCAGCGTCTTGCTGCCGGCCTTACGCATCTTGTCCTTGACCATCATCATGTCGCGCACGGGGATGCCTTCGGTGATGCAAACCACCAGGTCCAGTTCAGCTTCGACAGCTTCCCAGATGGCGTCAGCGGCGCCAGCGGGCGGCACGTAGATCACCGACACGGTCGCGCCGGTCTGGGCCTTGGCGTCCTTGACGGTTGCGTAGATGGGAATGCCTTCGAAGTCTTCGCCGGCCTTCTTCGGGTTCACGCCTGCCACGAAGGCGTTCTTGCCGTTGGCGTAGTCGCGGCAGCCGCGGGTGTGGAACTGGCCGGTCTTACCGGTGATCCCCTGGGTGATGACCTTGGTGTCTTTGTTGATCAGAATCGACATGCTGTAATCCTTTTATGCAGCGAGCCGCGCCGACGTACTCAGCAGCGGGCGCAACTCGCGTTCGCGTATGGTTGGGTCAGCGCGCGGCTTACTTGCCGGCGGCTGCGGCCACGACCTTCTCGGCGGCCTCTGCCATCGTGTCTGCGGCGATGATGGGCAGACCCGAGTCGGCCAGCATCTTCTTGCCGAGGTCTTCGTTGGTGCCCTTCATGCGCACGACCAGCGGCACCGACAGCGACACAGCCTTTGCTGCCGCGATCACGCCTTCGGCGATCACGTCGCAACGCATGATGCCGCCGAAGATGTTGACCAAGATGGCCTTCACGTCCGGGTTCTTCAGCATCAGCTTGAAGGCTTCGGTCACCTTCTCGGTGGTGGCACCGCCGCCCACGTCGAGGAAGTTGGCCGGCTCGCCGCCGAACAGCTTGATGGTGTCCATCGTGGCCATGGCCAGACCGGCGCCGTTCACCAGGCAGCCGATGTTGCCGTCGAGCGAGATGTAGGCGAGGTCGAACTTCGAGGCTTCGATTTCGGCCGGATCTTCTTCATCCAGATCGCGGTAGGCGACGATTTCCGGGTGACGGAACAGCGCGTTCGAGTCGAAGTTGAACTTGGCGTCCAGCGCGATGACCTTGCCGTCGCCGGTCAGGATCAGCGGGTTGATTTCAGCTTGCGAAGCGTCGGTTTCCCAGAATGCCTTGTACAGGCCCTGCAGGGCTTGGCGGGCTTGCGGCACGCTCGCGTCGGGCACGCCGATCTTGCGGGCGATGTCGTCAGCCTGGGCGTCTTGCAGACCGGCTTGCGGATCGATCAGCAGCGTGTGGATCTTTTCCGGGTGCGATTCGGCGACTTCTTCGATGTCCATGCCGCCTTCGCTCGAGGCCATCAGCGCGACCTGCTGCGAGACACGGTCCACCACCAGCGACACGTACAGTTCCTTCTTGATGTCCGCGCCTTCTTCGATCAGCAGGCGCTTGACCAGCTTGCCTTCCGGACCGGTCTGGTGCGTCACCAGCGTCATGCCCAGGATGCTGCTGGCGTATTCCTTGACCTGCTCCATGCTCTTGGCAACCTTCACGCCGCCGCCCTTACCACGGCCACCCGCATGAATCTGTGCCTTCACGACCCACACCGGGCCGCCCAGGGTTTCTGCGGCCTTGATAGCCTCGTCGACCGAGAAGGCCGGAATGCCGCGCGGAACCGGCACATTGTATTTGCGCAGGATTTCCTTGCCTTGGTACTCATGGATATTCATGCGTGTTTCCTTTGCTAGGCAGAGTGAGTGTGATGAGTATTGAAAACGCGAACAGCGCGGTGCCCTTCAGGACGAGGGCTCAGGCGACAGTTCGGTGGGTGGCGGTTGAAACTTGGCTTCGGGCTGGTATGCAAACCAGCGCGGGTAATGCTTGCGGACCACCTCACCCTCAAGATGCAGGGCATGGCAGCCATGGAGTTGATAAGGCGGTTTTTCACCGGGCTCGACAGGCCGGAGGTCGTTAGAGTTATCGCGCACGGGGAAGACGTCGCCCGCGAAGGCCTGGATGGCGGCGGTCGGCAGCACACCACACAGCTCCGTCAGGTGCGTACAACCCGCTACGCCGCCAAGTCTCTCACGCGAGGCCTTTCGAAATCCCTTCATCAGATTCAGGCCGATGAGCTTTCGATAGGCGGGGCCAATCGTGTCGCAATGTGTGGGATACGGCACCCAGTCGGAACACGCTTCGGCATCCACAACATTCATGCGGGTATCGATTGTCACGCGCAGCCACAGGTCATGCAGCGGCTGGCCTTCCGGGCGCACGCCGCCGCTGGCCAGGGGGATGTCACGTGGTTTGGTGTCGGTCAGGCGCGCTTCGATGTCCCACAGGCCGTCTTCCCGCAAATAGGCCTCCACCGTGATGGCACGGCGGTGGCGCATGACGCGCGGGACGGGAGCAGACAGAGGCATGGACCAGACAGACTGATAGGACCGATGGAGGCGGCGCACGCGGATCTCGCGCATCGCCCACGGGACATATGCAGCAGCGCATCAGCCGCCACACACGAACACTACCGTCCGGCAATTGAGCTGAAGGACGGTACCAAAGACTTGAATTTTAACACGTCGTCACGACCAGACTGGTCGCGTGCTGCAACGCAGTGTGAAAGCGGTTGCAACAACCGGGTGAGGTGCAACGGCCGCGATCCACACACAAGAAGATTGTCCGGGCGAATTGTTGCTAGATCGACGGCGTTCAGTCCGACTCGTCGCCATCTTCGAGCAGTTCATCGGCCCCCGCGATGATGCGCGACACCACCGACCGGGAGAATCCACGCGCCATCATGTATCGCACCTGCTTGGCCCGTTCGGCTAGATCGGCTGGTGGGCGGCCGAAGCGCTTTTCCCACAGAGCCTTGGCGCGCGCTGCTTCCGTGCTTTGCAGTTGCGCCTTCACCTCGCCCAGCGTCTCTGCGCCAAGCTGATGTGTTTTCAACTCCTGCATCAGGCGTGCCGTACCGTAGCGGCCCGCGCGGCGGTGCACCATGCTTTCGGCAAAACGCGTGTTGGAAAGCCAGTTTTCGCCCTCCAGCCAATCCAGCAGCGCATCGACCTGCTCGGCCGACTCAGCGTGCGGCACCAACTTACGGCGCAATTCGACGCGACTGTGCTCGCGCCGAGACAGATAGCCCAGCGCACGTGCCTTCAGCGATAACGGTGGGCGTGGCAACGGCATACGGTTTCAGGCTCAAAAAGAAAACGCCCACCGTTGGGGGACGGCAGGCGTATGAAGCTCGATAGAGCCGTCGATCTGCGCCGACGGCCAACCCAATTACTCTTCTCCGACTTCCTCGGCCACTGCGACGGCGCCCATCGGCGTCACGCCCAGTGCTTCGCGGACCTTGTTCTCGATGTCGCGGGCGAGGTCAGGGTTCTCGCGCAGGTATTCGCGGCAGTTGTCGCGGCCTTGGCCGATGCGCTCGCCGCCGTAGCTGTACCAGGCGCCGGACTTCTCAACGATCTTGGCTTCCACGCCAAGGTCGATGATTTCGCCCTCGCGCGACACGCCCTGGCCGTAAAGGATGTCGAAGATGGCTTCGCGGAACGGCGGCGCCACCTTGTTCTTGACGACCTTGACCTTGGTCTCGTTGCCGACCACGTCGTCGCCCTTCTTGATCGAGCCGATGCGGCGGATGTCCAGACGCACCGAAGCGTAGAACTTGAGTGCGTTACCACCCGTGGTCGTTTCCGGCGAGCCAAACATCACGCCGATCTTCATGCGGATCTGGTTGATGAAGATGACCATGCAATTGGTCTTCTTGATGGTGCCGGTCAGCTTGCGCAGTGCCTGGCTCATCAGACGGGCCTGCAGGCCGGGCAGTGCGTCGCCCATTTCGCCTTCAATTTCAGCCTTTGGCACCAAGGCAGCCACCGAATCGATGACGATCAGGTCAACCGAGCCCGAACGAACCAGCGCGTCAGCAATTTCTAGAGCTTGTTCACCCGTGTCCGGCTGGGAAATCAGCAGGTCCGGCACGCTCACACCAATCTTGTCGGCATAAGTGACGTCAAGCGCATGTTCAGCATCGATGAAGGCGCAAGTGCCGCCCAGCTTCTGCATCTCGGCAACTACCTGCAGTGTCAGGGTGGTTTTACCCGACGATTCCGGGCCGTAAATTTCCACCACGCGGCCACGCGGCAAGCCACCAACGCCCAGCGCCACGTCCAACCCCAACGAACCTGTCGACACGACTTGGACCGGCTCGACCTCGGCGTCGCCCATCTTCATGATGGAGCCTTTGCCGAACTGCTTTTCGATCTGCGCGAGCGCGGCAGCCAGCGCCTTCTGCTTTTCTGCGCTCATTGCGGCTGCCTTCTTACCGTCTTCCATGGTCGTCCTTCGTGCAAATTGGTGTATAAATGGGCCGCAAGGGCTTGCGATTCCAGCGGTTGCCTGCAATAACGGGCCGCAGCGTGATTGCCCCCGACACGACCCATTTCATGACTTTAGCGCCGCCAAGACTACAGCACCGCGAATTCGGAGTACTGTATAAAAAACCAGTGGTTTTGACAAGTCTCCAGAACACATATCGCGCGAAAACAATGTAGCGGGCGGGATGGGCAAGACATCTTGCCCGGCATCGCGGGGAGACACGCATGCGCATTCTGATTGCCGAAGACGACGCCACGCTGGCTGACGGGCTTACTCGCTCGCTACGCCAGGCGGGTTATGCCGTCGACCAAGCCTCCGATGGGGCGACTGCCGACGCGGCGCTGTCCGCGCAAACGGCCCAAACCTATGACCTGCTGATTCTCGACGTGGGCCTGCCGCGCATGTCCGGGCTGGAGGTCCTCAAGCGCCTGCGCTCGCGCGGGGCCATGCTGCCGGTGTTGATCCTGACCGCCGCAGACAGTGTGGAAGAACGCGTCAAGGGCCTGGATCTGGGCGCCGACGATTACATGGCCAAACCTTTCGCGCTGTCCGAGCTGGAAGCGCGCGTGCGCGCGCTGGTGCGGCGGGGTACCGGCGGTGGCGCCACGCTTGTCCGCCATGGGCCGCTGGCGTTCGATCAGGTCGGGCGCATCGCCTATATCCATGATCAGGTGGTGGAACTGTCGGCACGCGAGATCGGGCTGCTGGAGATTCTGCTGGCGCGCGTCGGCCGCCTGGTGTCGAAAGAGCAACTGGTCGACCACCTGTGCGGCTGGGGCGAAGAAGTCAGCAACAACGCCATCGAGGTCTACATCCACCGGCTGCGCAAGAAGATCGAGGTGGAAGGCATTCGCATCGCTACCGTGCGCGGGCTGGGCTATTGCCTGGAACGCATGGCCACCCCGACGACAACCGCGACGGCTGCCCATGGGTGATCGGTTGGCCTGGCCGTGGCGTCGGCATCGCGCGTCGCTACGCGACCGTGACGACACGACTCCCGGGACTGATGGCCGCGATGACGGCGGCGATCTCATCGACACCCTCCCCCACCTCGAAGACGACGCCACGCGGCCCGTCGCCCGATCCCTCTTCGGCGAAATTCTCGACTGGATGCTCGCGCCGCTGCTCTTGCTGTGGCCGATGAGCATTGCGGTGACGTATCTGGTGGCCAAGTCGATTGCGAACGCGCCATACGACCGCGCGCTGGAATCGAGCGCGATCGTGCTCAGCCAGCAACTGCGCGAGGTGAATGGCCGCGTGACACTGCAACTGCCGATCTCGGCACGCGAGATTTTGCGTGCCGACGAAACCGACAACATTTACTACCAGGTGCTTGGCACCAACGGCGAGTTTGTCTCCGGGGACCGCGACCTGCCCCTGCCGCCCGAGGAAGACGCCAACGCGGGCGGCCTCGTGCAACTGCGCGACGACCACATCCACGGCGCTGAGATTCGTGTTGCGTATACGTTCGTGCAGCGGCCGGGCTCTGGCGACAAGCCCGCGCTGGTGCAAGTGGCGGAGACGCTCGACAAGCGCGCGCAACTCGCGAACGAAATCATCAAGGGCGTGATCCTGCCGCAGTTCGTGATCCTGCCGTTGGCAGTAATCCTGGTGTGGTTTGGGCTGACGCGCGGGCTGGCGCCGCTCAACGCGATTCAGGAGCGCATCCGCGCGCGCAACCCGGGCGACACCAGCCCCATCGACGAAGGTGCCGCGCCGCAGGAGCTGACGCCGCTGGTGGCTTCGTTCAATGATCTGCTTGGGCGGCTGGAGCAATCGGTGCATACGCAGAAGCGCTTCATCGCGGATGCCGCGCATCAGATGAAGACGCCGCTGGCGGGTCTGCGCATGCAAGCGGAGTTGGCACAGCGCGAACAATCGCCCGACGAGCTGCGTCGCACGCTCGCGCATATCGCCGACAGCTCGGATCGCACCGCGCACCTCGTCAAGCAGTTGCTCTCGTTGGCGCGCATGGAAAACATGGGCGCCACCGACGGTCTGGTGCCGCTGGATATCTGCGCGCTGTCACGCCAGGTGGTGGCAGAGTGGCTGCCAAAGGCCTGGGCCAAGCAGATCGACCTCGGTTTTGAGGAGCCTGGGCCGCCGGTCACGATTTCGGGCAATGCGACGATGCTCGCCGAGATGCTCAACAATCTGCTGGACAACGCAATCCGCTACACGCCCGACGGCGGACATGTCACCGTGCGCGTGACCACCGCGCCGTTTGAGCCGTTCGTCTTCATCGACGTGGATGACACTGGCCCCGGCATCCCCGTGGCAGAGCGCGAACGCGTGATGCAGCGCTTCTACCGCATTCTTGGCACACAGGCCGAGGGCAGCGGTTTGGGCCTGGCCATCGTGCGCGAAATCGTGCAGCAGCACGGCGGCGACATCGAGGTGCTCGACAACGTGTATCAGGCATCTCCGCGGCTGGCGGGGGCGCGCTTTCGCATTACGCTGCACCGCGCCTCGTCCGGCGAAGAGGCCACCGCATGAGCATCACGCCCGGAACGCCGGCACGCCGCCGGTGGATTGCCAACATGCGTTGGATCGCGGCGCTGCTCGCGGTGTGGTTTGTGGTGACATTCGTGATCGCGTTCTTTGCGCGTGACCTGTCGACGCACTTTTTCAACTCGGACTGGACGTTCGCCTATTGGGTCGGTGCCCAGGGTGCGCCCATCGTTTATGTGCTGATTACCGTGCTCTATGCGTGGCGCACCAACCGCGCCGCGGATGCAGCCGCGCAACACGACGAAACGGCGCAGCATGATGCGCCGGAGTCATCTCCTCCGCCGTCCATCTGACAGCAGCACGTTACGCTGCACCCAGATGGTGCAGCTTCACAAACGCCAACGCCGCCATCACCGCGTCGTTAAGCGCGTCATGCGCATCCCAGGTCGGCAAGTCCAATCCCTTCATGACAGTGGCGAAGCGCAGGTCCAGATCGGGGTCGCCCTGCTGCCGATACGGCGGCAGTTGTCGGAACTGGTAGTCGTAGTACAGAGCGGAGACTTCAATCTTGGGCTGCGGCAAGCCGATGCCCAGCATGGGCACCACCACCCGATTGAGCATCGCCACGTCGAACTCAAGGTAGTAACCCACCAATGGCCGGCTGCCGATGAAGTGCAGCAGTGCATGGGCGGCTTGCTCGATCGACATACCGCTGTCCAGATCACGATTGCGCAGACGATGCACGCAAATGCTTTCTGCGCGCATTTCCCCTCGCGGCCTGATGAGCAACTCCAGGCGCTGGCTGATCAAAATGCGATTGCCGGCGATGCGGACAGCACCGATGGAGACGATCTCGTCGGTGCGCACGTTCAAGCCCGTGGTCTCGCAATCGAGCGCGACCCACTCATCTGCAGGCGGGGCCTCGAACAGGAAGCGAAACGCCGGATCGCGCAACCTGCGCAACTGGCGCCGCCTTTGCAGTGCCTGCAGCCAGTCGGAGAGCCGTCCGTTCATGACTGCTCGCTCATGTTCACATCCACTCGGTCCGCCAGCGCTGCCGCAGCAGCGCCTTGAACCGCTTAACGGCGCTCAACGCATCCTTGAGCAGATCACGCTCCAACGATGACAGGCGCGACAGATGCACGTCACACGACACCGGTTGATGCGCATCGATTTCCGCCAGCCCGGCCTTGAGCCGCAGCGTCATCAGGAAGTGCAGGCTCTCGCTCAACTCGGCGGCCATGTGTGCGTCGAGGGCCTCAGCCCGCACCAGAGCATCCAGGCGCGGCACGGTGCCGGTCTCGTCGAGTACGCGGTGGGCCAGCGCAAGGCTGCGCACCCCATGGACGATGGGGAAGATGCCCTCCTTCTTCACGTCGAGCACGGGATCGGAATCGCCGAACCCGAGAATGCGATCGCGCCAACCTGGCGCGGCACTGAAAGCCTCAATAGCAGCGGCAAAGCGGCCCAGTACGGCGTCATTGTCGAGGGTCAGCTCCAGCAACGTCCGCCGCAGTTGTTTGAGCAAGGCGGCATCGCCGCACACCGCATGCGCATCAAAAAAGATTGCCAGATGCATCAAGCCCTCGGGGCTGGGCAGGATGAGCCATTCGCGAATGCGCCGCGCAAAGTCGCTCGCGGTCATGCACCACTCGGGCCGGCTGAGCATGATGCCGCCGGGGCACGGCGGGTAGCCGAACGCGGCTAGCGCATCGGAGAAGCGCGTGACGATGCGCTGCAGGTCCGCGGGTGGCACGTAACCATCACGCAGCACCAGCGCATTGTCCTGATCGGTCTTGAGCAACTGCTCGCCACGCCCCTCACTGCCCATGACAAACAGGCAACTGTTCTCCACGAGCTCGGGCGGCGCGATCATCTGCCAGGCCCGTTCAAACAGTCGCGCGTTGATTTCGCGCACGAGGCTGGCGACATGATCAATGCGCGAGCCGCCACGGGTGAGCAGCGCGACCATCCGCGTGATCTGCGCGGCCACCTGCGCGAGGGCGTCCAAGTCCTGAGCCAGGTTGATCTGCACCGTCAGCAGATACGAGTGGTTGGCCAGGAAGCTGAACACATCCAGTGATTCCAGCAAACCGAGAATCTCATCTCCGTGCGTGACGACCAGCCGGTGCACGCGATGGCGCAGCATCAGTGTCAGGGCGTCGCCGATCTGCGCGGAGGCCGGCACGGTGATGAGCGAGAACTGGCTCATCTGCCCTACCGCCAGACGATCCAGCGGTGTGCCTTGCAGGACGGCGCGCTGCAAGGAACTGCGTGTGAAGATGCCCACGCGCGGCGGGCTGCTGGTGCCATCACGCACGAGCACGTTCGAGGTGTTATGGGCTTGGAACAGCTTGACCACGGAGACCACGTCCGTGTCGGCATCCACAAAATGGGCGGGCCGGATGAAGGCATCGCTCACGCGAGAGACGGCCAGCGACTGCATCGTCTCCATGCTCTGCCGCTGTGCGATAGCGCTGAGCTTGCTGCCGAGGTCGGAAAAAAGCAGCGCACCGAAAGTGGCGTTGGCGGCAATGAGGTCTCGCACCGCCTGACGTGCCACCTGATAGACGACGACTTCTTCAGCCGCGACGAAGCGGTTACTTGCCTTGCCGGCTACCAGCGCCCGACCGTCAAAGCAATCGTCGGGGCCATAGGTGGCAGTCAGCTCGTCGCCGTCGTACTGGGCGACGTGACCTTTGATGATCAGGAACAGGTGCAGCGGCGCGGCACCCGTATCGAGGATGATCTGCCCTTCCGGGTAATAGCCGATGTCGACGGCATCGCGCACCAGGCGCTGCTCGTCCTGATTGAGGCAATCGAACGGCCAGACGGCGAAGTTGAAAGCGCTGGGCATGGTTGCCTTGAAGGCGGGCGATGCAATCGCGTCACCCGCCTCCCATCAGCGTGGCGAATAGCCGGTCAATGGCCCGATGCGCCAGCCGCACCGAGGCCCGTTTCCGAACGAACCTGCTGCGCGGCAAACGACGCCTTCTCGTTCTTGGCGCGAACGCTGCTGTCCAGCACCGAGAACAGCCACACGCCCACGAAGCCGATCGTCATCGAGAACAGTGCGGGCGACGTGTACGGGAACCAAGCCGAGCCCTTCGGATAGCCAAGCGTGGCTTCCCACACCGACGGCGAAACGATCGTCAGACCCACCGACGAGATCAGGCCCAGGAACCCGCCAATGACCGCGCCGCGCGTGGTGCAGCCCTTCCACAGCATCGAGAGGAACAACACCGGGAAGTTGGCAGACGCCGCCACCGCAAACGCCAGCGACACCATGAACGCGATGTTCTGCTTCTCGAAAGCGATGCCGAGCAACACGGCGATCACACCGAGCACCAGCGTGGTGATGCGCGACACTCGCAGCTCATCTGCGCTGTTGGCCTTGCCGTTCTTGAACACCGTGGCGTAGAGATCATGCGACACCGCCGAAGCGCCCGACAGCGTGAGACCCGCCACCACCGCAAGGATCGTTGCAAATGCCACGGCCGAAATGAAGCCGTAGAACACATCGCCGCCGACCGTCTTGGCCACCAGCACGGCTGCCATGTTGGCCGTGCCCGCGCCGCCCTTGATGACACCCTTGGCCACGTCGGACAGTTCGGGGTTCGTCAACACCAGCGTGATCGCACCAAAGCCGATGATGAAGATCAGGATGTAGAAGTAGCCGATCCAGGTGGTTGCCCAGAAGACCGATTTGCGTGCCTCCTTGGCATCGGGCACCGTGAAGAAACGCATCAGGATGTGCGGCAGACCAGCGGTGCCAAACATCAGCGCCATGCCGAACGAGATGGCCGAGATCGGATCCTTGATGAAGCCGCCCGGCGCCATCACAGACAGACCGATCTTGGTAGCCTCATCGGGCGATTTGCCAGCATTGGCTGCAATGGCGGTCTTGACCTGCACCGCCTTGGCGAACAGCGCTTCAAAGCTGAAGCCGTACTGCGCCATCACCATGATCGCCATGAAGGTCACGCCGGCCAGCAGCATGCACGCCTTGATGATCTGTACCCAGGTGGTTGCGGTCATACCGCCGAAGAGCACATAGACCATCATCAACGCGCCGACGATGACCACCGCGATCCAGTAATCCAGCCCGAACAGGAGCTTGATGAGCTGCCCTGCGCCGACCATCTGAGCGATCAGATAGAACGCCACCACCACCAGCGTGCCAACGGCGGCAAAGCTGCGGATGGGCCCTTGCTCAAACCGGTAGCCCGCCACGTCTGCAAAGGTGAACTTACCGAGGTTGCGCAGCCGCTCGGCCATCAGGAACGTGATGATCGGCCAGCCGACCAGAAAACCGATCGAATAGATCAGACCGTCGTAGCCGGAGGTCATCACGGCCGCGGAAATGCCCAGGAAGGACGCAGCGGACATGTAGTCGCCCGAGATGGCCAGGCCATTCTGGAAACCGGTGATGCCGCCGCCCGCCGTATAAAAATCTGCCGCGGAGCGCGTACGCTTGGCTGCCCACTTCGTAATCCACAGCGTGCCGGCCACAAACAGCGCAAACAGCACGATGGCCGTGGTGTTGGTTTCCTGCTTGGCGGTCTGTCCGACATCGCCGCCGGCAGCCAGAGCTGCTCCGCAGGCGCCAGCGGCCAGTAGCGCCACCAGCAGAATCGAAAGCATCTTCTTCATTTGGCGACGTCCTTCAGGATGTCCTGCGTCAGTTGGTCGTATTCGCTGTTGGCCCGGCGCACGTAGATGCCGGTAATGACGACGGTGAAGATGATGACCGCCATACCGACAGGCACACCCACGCTCATCACGCCTGTACCCACCGGCTTGGCGAGAAACGCCTTATCGAACGCGATCAGCGCGATGTAGCCGTAGTACACGGCCAGCATCAGCACTGTCAGAACAAGTCCGAGCTTGTTGCGTCGCTGTTTGAGCTGCGCATATTTCGGATGCGCCTCGATTTTTCCTACCAATCCATCCTGCATCGCCTGTCTCCTGGTTTGCTCTTGGAATGTGTGCGGCGATTCTGGATAGCGAAACTGACTGAACTCTTACTCACGCCGTCTGTGGCGGTTTACTGCGATAGTGGTTTTCCCTAGCGCTGCAGAACAACGTAAGAAACACTGCAAGGCATCCGGCGGAAAATGAGCCGCTGACCGGCTTCCCCCGCCCAAATTGACGCTGGCGAGCGCGGGCATATTGTGCGTATGCACATTCGCAAGAGGTGCATATACCGTCTGGCACTGCCGGCACAAAGCGGGGGTCGGATGATGCAGCGCACGCGTCGCCGCAAGGGCCGACCGATGCACCTCCACTCGACCCGAGCGCGCCCAAGTGCTTGATTTTCTTGAAATGCCGGCTGCCGATCGCGTGCATTAAAAGGCACATGCTTGTCAGAACGCCGTAAGTTTCGGCTCCCACAATCGTTGACACTTCCGCGGGCGAAAAGCGTTTGCGTTGTCATGTCCATGCCCAGCGGGACGACCTACGAAAAGAACAGGAGACAACATGGCAACCGTGCAAAGTGCACCGAACGCGCCCGTCGGGCGTGTGCAGCCCGCGCCCATGACGAAGGAGGAGAAGAAAGTCATCTTCGCCTCGTCGCTGGGGACGGTGTTCGAGTGGTACGACTTTTATCTCTACGGCTCGTTGGCGGCCATCATCGCCAAGCAGTTCTTCTCGGGCCTGGACCCCACGGCGGGCTTCATCTTTGCGCTGCTGGCGTTTGCCGCCGGCTTCCTGGTGCGCCCGTTCGGCGCGCTGGTCTTCGGCCGTCTGGGCGACATGATTGGCCGCAAATACACGTTCCTGGTGACCATCGTCATCATGGGTACGTCAACGTTCATCGTCGGTCTGCTTCCGTCGTACGGCACGATTGGCGTCGCCGCGCCGGTCATTCTGATCGCGCTGCGCATGCTGCAAGGTCTGGCGCTGGGCGGTGAGTACGGTGGCGCCGCCACGTATGTCGCCGAGCATGCCCCGCACGGCCGCCGCGGTGCCTACACGTCGTGGATCCAGACGACGGCTACGCTGGGCCTGTTCCTCTCGCTGGTCGTCATCCTGGCCGTACGCGAACTGACCGGCAAGGCGTTCGACGACTGGGGCTGGCGCATCCCGTTCCTGGTGTCGATCCTGCTGCTCGCCACGTCGGTGTACATCCGTCTGTCGATGAGCGAATCGCCGGCATTCCAGAAGATGAAGGCTGAGGGGAAGACCTCCAAGGCCCCGCTGACGGAAGCTTTTGGCCAATGGCGCAACCTGAAGATCGTGATCCTGGCGCTGCTCGGCCTGACCGCCGGCCAGGCTGTGGTGTGGTACACGGGCCAGTTCTACGCGCTGTTCTTCCTCACGCAGGTGCTGAAGGTCGACGCCTTCACGGCCAACGTGCTGATTGCGGTGGCGCTTGCCATCGGCACGCCGTTCTTCGTGTTCTTCGGGTCGCTGTCTGACCGCATCGGTCGCAAGAAAATCATCATGGCCGGCTGCCTGCTGGCGGTGCTGACGTACTTCCCGCTGTTCAAGGCGCTCACGCACTACGCCAACCCGGCGCTGGAGCGCGCCCAGCAGACCGCGCAGATCACGATCACGGTCGACCCGAAGGAGTGCTCGTTCCAGGGCAGCCCGATCGCCCGCGAAGTGGACTTCCGCTCTTCGTGTGACATCGCCAAGCGCACGCTGGCGCAATCGTCGGCCAGCTACGAGACGGTTGACGGCCCGGCCGGCACGGTCGCCACGGTGTCGATTGCGGGCAAGCAGATCACCTCGCTCAACGCCACCCGCACGGCGGACGGTCAGAACTTCGACGCCGACAGCAAGGCCAAGATCGCCGACTTCAAGAAGCAGGTGAGCGAGTCGCTCAAGGCGGCCAACTACCCGGCCAAGGCCGATCCCGCCCAGATGAACACCATCATGGTGCTCGTCATCCTCGTGATCCTGGTGATCTACGTGACCATGGTCTACGGCCCGATCGCGGCGATGCTGGTGGAGATGTTCCCGACACGCATCCGCTACTCGTCGATGTCGCTGCCGTATCACATCGGCAACGGCTGGTTTGGGGGCCTGCTGCCGACCATCTCGTTCGCCCTGGTGGCCCAGAACGGCAATATCTATCACGGTTTGTGGTATCCGATCTGGATCGCGGCCATCACCTTCGTGATTGGTGTGCTGTTCGTACGCGAAACCAAGGATGTGGATATCTATCGCAATGATTGAGACAGGGGGTTGACATATTCGCCGAAGACGGTAGAATCCCGCTTCTTCGGCGAATTAGCTCAGTCGGTTAGAGCGACGGAATCATAATCCGCAGGTCCGGGGTTCGAGTCCCTGATTCGCCACCAAATACCAAAAAGCCCTGCTTCGGCAGGGCTTTTTGCTTTTCTGCTGCAGCCCTGGCAGCCACCAGGGCCATCACATTACGCAAGCGCCTCCGCTTGCGCAGGCACCCCGGCGGCCACCGCCAACACCCAATCCGTCGTCAAGGCCGGCTGCGTCACGGGCAGCATATGGCCGCCGTCGATGATGCGCAGGTTCACACGGTCGAGCTTCTGCTTGAGCGCTTCGCCCTGGCGCTTGACGTTCAGGATGCGGTCACCGCGGCCGTACAGCACGTCGACAGGCACCGTCATCGAGGCATAGCGGCGTTCCATGTCGGGCAGATCTTCCGGCGCAGAGACCAGATCCGACGAAGCCGCATAGAACACATGCGGACGCAGCCCCAGCAAGCCGCCACCCTTGAACGGGAAATCCTTCGGCATGGTCTCAGGCGCGAACACCGCCGCGATGGCCTTGCGAGAATTGATGATCGACAGGGGAATCGCGAGCGTCCATGACACCAGCCTGCGCACCAGCGGCGACGGCAACACGAGGCCCTTGAACGCACCGGGCGGCGTGCTTTCTGCATGCGTGAGCGGCGCGATCAACGCAAGCCGGCGAATGACTTGCGGATGGTTCAGCCCCACCGCCAGTGAAATCGCCCCGCCGAGCGAATGCCCCACCAGCACCGGCTTGTCGAGCCCAAGCTTCTCGATGCACTGCGCGACCATGCGCGCCTGCGCGTAGATGTTGGCCGGCGAATCGGCGCCGCGCACGGATCGCCCAGCCCCCGGCCGGTCGATCACGATCACGCGATGCGAGCGCGCAAGCCGATCCATATCCAGATACGCGAAGTTGCGCAGGTTGCCGCACAAGCCGTGCACGAACACGATGGCCGGCCCCTTGCCCCGATCGGTGTAATGCACGCGATCTGCCCCGACATCGAGGAACTTGCCTTCGGGCGGGAATCCTTTTGTGACGCGGCGTGCGATGAAGAAGGAGAACGCAACGGGCGCGAGGATGGCAAGCGCGATGACGCCAAAAATGGTGCTGGTCATAGTGTCCACGATACGGGAGGCAGTTAAGCGGGCTGTGCCGCGCCGATCGGCTGCGCGCGACGTTCGAACTGCATGGCGCTGTCGGCCAGTGTGCCGAACTTGAGCATCATCAGATCGCGCGCGTAGTTCTGATACGACTTCCACGGCTGCTTGTCGCCCTGTTTGGGCAGGATGGCCGCCGCGCGTTGGATGTAGCCGGATGTCAGATCGACGGCGGGCTCGCGGCTCATGGCTTCGTCATCGAGACGTGGCACGCAGGTATCAAAACCGTTGGACTGCATGTGGTTGAGCAACCGGCAGACGTACTGCGCGATCAACTCGGCCTTCAGCGTCCACGACGCATTCGTATAGCCGAACGACGACGCGAGGTTCGGCACGCCGCTGTACATCATGCCCTTGTACGACACCGTCTCGGCCAGATTCACGGCACGCCCGTCGACGGTGATGGCCGCCCCGCCCAGCACCTTCAACTTGAGCCCTGTGGCCGTGACGATCACGTCGGCATCTAGATGCTCGCCGCTCTTGAGCTGCAGGCCGGTCGGCGTGAAGCGTGCAATCTCGTCGGTTGCAATCGAGGCCTTGCCCGCGCGGATCGTCTTGAACAGATCGCCGTCCGGCACGAGGCACAAGCGCTGGTCCCACGGGTTGTAGCGCGGCGTGAGGTGTTTGCGCACGTCGAACCCAGGGCCGATCTGCTTGCCGGCCATGCGGATGATGAAGTCTTTGAATGCCTTCGGCTTGCGACGCGCGAGGCTGTAGAAGTACATCGTCAGCAACACGTTCTTCGTGCGCACCAGCCGGTGAGCAAGGCCCGACGGCAACCAACGACGCAACGTGTTGGCTACGGCATCCTGTTCCGGCCGCGAGACGATGTACGTGGGCGAGCGCTGCAGCATCGTCACGTGCTGCGCGGTGCCGGCCATCGCGGGCACCAGCGTGACGGCCGTGGCGCCGCTGCCGATCACCACCACGCGCTTGCCGGCGTAAGACAGATCGCTCGGCCAATGCTGCGGATGGACGATGCTGCCTTGGAACGTATCCATCTCAGGCCACGTTGGCGCGTGGCCTTCTTCATAGTCGTAGTAGCCGCTGCACATGTAGAGGAACTTGCAGGTGAACTGCACCGGTTCCTCGCGCGCGCCATCGCTGCGCAGCGCCTGCACCGTCCAGCGCGCTGCGGCGGAATCCCAGCTCGCACCCGTCACCTTGTGACGAAAGCGGATCGACTTGTCGATGCCGAACACACGTGCGGTCTCGCGGATGTAATCGAGAATCGTCTGGCCGTCGGAGATGGCCTTGCTGCTGTGCCACGGCCGGAAGCTGTAGCCGAGCGTGAACATGTCGGAGTCGGAACGGATGCCGGGATAGCGGAACAGGTCCCACGTGCCGCCGATGGTTTCGCGCCCTTCCAGGATGGCGAAGCGCGCCGACGGACAACGCTCGCGCAGGTGATACGCCGCGCCAATGCCCGAGAGCCCCGCGCCGACGATGAGCACGTCGAGGTCTGCCTCCGGCGCGGCAGCCCGGTTGCGGGGCGCGCCCGGGTTGGCGCTTCGCTCCATCGTCGTGTCCATGCGGTCTCCTGTTCGCGGCCCGGATGCGGGCGTGGCAAATCTCGCCTTAAATGTGGTGTGATTCGTCACCACTTTAATTTTTGGACGTCCTGACGTCAAATAGCGAAATGGAGAAAACATTTGAAACAGCCGACGCGCCCGCCAAGAAAGGCCGCCCGTATGGCGGTGTGGCGCCAGAAGCACGCGCCGCAGAACGCCGGGATGCGTTGATCCGCGCCGGCACGCGCGTCTTCGGCACAGTGGGCTTTCGGAAGGCCACCGTGCGCGCGATTTGCCAGGAAGCGAAGCTCAACGACCGGTACTTTTACGCCGCGTTCGACAGCACCGAAGCCCTGCTGCGCGCGACCTATCAGCAACACGCCGAAGATTTGCGCGCGCAGGTGTCGGAGGCCACCGCCGCCGTCGGTAACACGCTGGAGGCACGTGTCGATGCCGGTCTCCACGCGTTTTTCGCGTTCCTGCGAGACCCGTGCGCAGCGCGCGTGCTGCTGCTGGAAGTGATGGGCGTGAGCCCGGAAACGGACGCAACCTACCAGCGCAACCTGCTGGAGTTCGGCAAGCAGATCATGGCGAATGCCCAACTGCCCGGCGCCCACAGTGACGACGATGCCGAGTTGCGCGCCGATCAACGCATCATCGGTCTTGCGCTTGTGGGTGCCCTGACAAACGTCGGTGCAGCGTGGCTGCTGACCGGCTATCGAGATCCCGAAGAAAAGATGGTGCGCAACTGCCGCCAGGTCGTGCTCGGCACGTTGCGCACCGTGCTGGGCGCTTAGGCGGAGCCTTCAGGCTTGCCTAGCCGGACCACGGTCACGCCCGGCGCCAGATGCCGCAACGATGGCTGCAGCAGCACGCAGTTGTCGTACGGCGTGACGATCTGCAGGTCTCCATCGGTGGCGATGACGGTGCCAGCTCGCGCGATGGTCTCCATGCCGCGATAGCCGTCCGCAAAACGGAACGCCGTGGATTTGGCGACCACCGGATCGGTCACACGAATGCAACGCACATCCAGCGCGGGTGCGATCCCCAGCCATTCCGATACCGTCGATGCATCGACGGTGCCTAGCGCCACCAGGAAACGCGCGCACGCATCCAGCGCCACGTCGCGGCTCGCGCGCTCGAAATGCTGGCCGCATTCGATTAGCAGCGCATTCTTCGGGCTGGCAGCGTCGCCAAAGGCGCCGTAGTCGCGCAGGCGGCGGCCAGCGGCATGGCCGGCATCGATCATCAGATGCGAAGGCGCGCCAACCTGGCGGCCCAACGTGACGCCTTTCGCGTGCGGACCGGTCAGCATCAGCGGTTCGGCCTTCTCATGCATCGAGTGGATATCGAGCAGGTAACCGACCGTGTCGATCACCGGGCGCAACTCGCGCGCGCGGCGCAGTTCCAGCGTGTTCCCCGGTCCGTCAAGCTTGTCGGCAGACCACACGCGGTTCAAGTCTTCGTCGATAAAGCGCGTGGCATCTGGGTCGTTAATGTCAAAGCGCTCGTACGCCTCCACATTGGCGAATGACAGCGTGAGCCGGCCCCGTGCCGGGCGCACGCCGGCAGTCAGCAGCGCATCCACCGCAATCGCGCCGCACAGCTCATTTCCATGCGTGAGCGCGTTGATCATGACGTGCGGCCCAGGCATGCCGCTATCGAACGTGTGCACGTAGTCAATGCCGTGCGTGCCTGTCTTCCAGCGGCGGATATCGGGCTTTTGCAGCTCAATTGGGTACACCGGCAGCGTGGCGCGCAGCGCCTCCAGGGTTATCATGCGAAATCCTTCGGTGTGACGAGAAGTTCTGTTCAAGTTCGGTCCGTACGAGCGCGCCCGCGCAGCATCCACAGCGAGGCCAGGCTGATCAGCGTGGTCGCAAACACATAAAAACTTGGCGACGTCTTGATGTGCGTGACACCAATCAGCCACGTGACGATCAGCGGCGAGAACCCGCCGAAGATCGTTACCGACAAGTTGTAGCTCAGCGCCAGGCCCGTGCCGCGCGTACGCGTCGGGAAGATGTCGGCCAGGAGCGCGGGCAGCGGCGCCAGGATGGCGGCCAACAGCACGCCCACAATCGCCTGCATGACCAGCAACGTCCAGAACGTCGGTTGTGCGACCAGCGTGGCAAACATGGGATACGTCGACAGCGCGATTACCACCATGGCAATCGACACCACGCGGATGCTGCCGAAGCGATCCGCCAGCAACCCGAACGCGGGCGCCATCACCATCAGCATCGCGCCGGTGATCATCGTGCAGACCAGCGAGGCACTGGTCGCAATGTGGAGTTGATTGATGGCATAGGTCGGCATGTAGACCTTCTGCACGTAGTTGAATGCGGTGACGGCCACGACCACGCCGGCGCCGAGCAGCAGTCCGGGCAAACCCTGCGTGAGCGTATCGCGCAGCGGCGAATGCGTTTGCGGCGCGTCCTGCGCCTCGGCCTGCATGGCAACGAACTCGGGCGTTTCAGGCGTGTGGCGGCGGATGTAGACACCAATGGGGCCGATCAGCAAGCCGAACAGGAACGCCACGCGCCAGCCCCATGACTCCACTTGCTCGGTGGTCAGCGCGTAAGTCAGCCATGCGCTCAAGCCCGCGGCCAGCAATGTGGCAAGGCCCTGCGTGGCGGCCTGCCAGCTCGCGTTGTATCCCATGCGCTTGCCGTTGGCGTGCTCGATCATGAACGCCGTGGCTGAACCGAATTCTCCGCCGGCCGAAAAGCCCTGCAACAGGCGCGCCACGATCACGATGGCCGGCGACCACAGGCCGATCGACGCATACGTCGGGGCAAACGCGATCATCGCCGTGCCCAGCATCATCAGCAGGATCGACCACGTCAGCGCAGCCTTGCGCCCGACACGGTCTGCATAGCTGCCAAGCACCATCGAGCCCAGCGGCCGCATGATGAACGACACGCCAAACGTGCCGACCGAGAGCATCAGCGAACTCCACGCATCACCTGTCGGGAAGAACAGCTTGCCGATGGTGATGGCGAAATAGCCGTAGATCAGCAGGTCGTAGTATTCGAGCGCGTTGCCGACGCTGGCCGCCAGTACGGCACGCCAGGGCGAGGGATGTCGATGGGTGTCGGTGGCGCGTGCGGCTGGGCCGCTCGCATTGAGGGTGTGGGCTGGCATGGTTGTCTCCCCGTGGTCTGTGCCGATCCGCCTGTTTTGCTGAATAACGCTGGCGGGCGAAGGTTGCGGAGGAGTCTAGGTGCCGTGCCCACGCGGCTTGTGCCGTTTCGGCACAAGGTTGGGCTTTTTGCGATGCGCCTCAGGCGAGATCGGCGCGAGAGTTGCCGCTGGCGTTATCAACGGCCAGTTGCCATACCTCGTCAAGCAGTGCGCTCTGGTTGCTGCGCACCCGCATCATGCGGATATTGACGTGGATGTGCCAGGCGTCATCGCCAGCGGGGCGCAGCTCACCTGCGTTCAGGTGCGGCTTGGCCAAGCGATACGGCAGCCACGCCATGCCGAATCCGCGTAGGGCCATCTCTTCCACCGCTTCGTAGAAGTCCGCCTGGAACACGGGCTGCAGATGCGCCTTGCGATCGGCGGCGGCAAGGTGGCTGTCGAGCATTTGCCGCAACGTCAGGCCGCGCGCAAAGGCCAGCCACGGCAGCGGTGCGGCGGCCGAGCCCGGCAGCGTGAAGCGTGCGCGGCCGCGCTTGTCAGGCACACTCACCGGCACCAGCGTCTCGCTGCCCAACGTGCAATGGTCGTACTTGCGCGGATCGAGCAGCGCATCGGCCTGGGGGCTGGCGTAGGCGATGAGCAGATCGACCGTGCCATCGGCAAGTGCCAGGACGCCCTCCTGCGTGCCGCCCGTCGTCACGCTAAGCGGAAACACGCCGCGTTGGCGTGCCAGCGTTTCATACCAGCCGGGGACGAACGTGCGCGCCAGGGTGCGCCCGGTGCCGATCTTGAGCGCCACGGGCAGTTGCGCCTCCCGCAGCAGCAAGCGCGCATCGTTCAGGCCATCGACGGCATTGGCCGCGGCATCCAGAAACAAGCGCCCCGCCGCCGTGAGCGTGACGGGATGCTCGCTGCGCTCGACCAGTGCGGTGCCCACCCATTCCTCCAGGGCCTTGATCCGGCGGCCGAATGCGGGGTGCGTGACGTTGCGGTTCTCGGCGGCGCGGCTGAAGCTGCGCGTCTTGGCGAGTTCCTTGAAGTCTTCCAGCCATTTGATCTGCATGGCGCGTCCGGTCTTTTGTGGTGAGCGTGAGGTCTGCGCATTATCTCCGCAGCCTGCACGAACGCGCTTAACGTGCGTGTCGTATCGTTATCATCTTGAGCAAACGATTCGCCACACCTTCATGACCGCACCCCGCCCGCTGTCCATCGGCATCGCCGGCGCCGGTAACGCCGGACTTGCCGCTGCCATCGCGTTTGCCCGCCAGGGGCACGACGTGCACGTCTTCGAAAAGCACCCGCAGCTGACCGCCATGGGTGCGGGCCTGCTGATCCAGCCGCAGGGTATCCGCGCGCTGGAGGCACTCGGCGTGGGCCGCGAGCTGGAGGGCATCGGCGCGCCGATCGATCGGCTGATCGGCCTGAGCCATCGCGGCTGGCGTCTGCTCGACATCGACTACGCCGAGACGCCCGGCCGCGCCGTCACGCGGCATGCGCTGTCATCCATGCTGTACGACGCAGCGTTGCACGCGGGCGCATCATTCCACTTTGATTGCGCGATCCAGCAATTGCTTGTTGATGGACCGCGCGCGCAGGTCGCGCACACGCAGGGCGAATCAATCTTCGATCTGTTTGTGATTGCCGATGGCGCGGCCTCTGCGCTGCGTGAGCCCGCAGGCTTGGCCGGCCCGTCGAGCACCTATCGATGGGGCACGCTTTGGTTCCAGGGGTGGGTGGATGGCTGGAACCCGCGCGTGCTGCAGCAGCGCTTTCGCGGCACGCGCGAGATGATGGGCCTGCTGCCTACCGAAGTGGATGGCACCCGCACACGCCTGTCGATGTTCTGGAGCCTGCCCGGCGATGCCGTGGACGCCTGGCGACAGATCGACATCACGCAGTGGAAGGCGCATGTGCTGAGCCTGTGGCCGCAAGCCGCGCCCATGGTCGAACAGATCGGCTCTCACGACGATATGCCTTTCGCCGTCTATCGGCACACATGGCCGCGCGCGCTGGCCAAACCACCTTACTGCGTCATCGGCGATGCCGCACATGCCATGAGCCCGCAGCTCGGTTTGGGGACCACGCTGGCCGCGCAAGATGCCCTGGCACTTGCCGCGTGCGTGCAAGTGCACGGCCCCACCCATGGCGCGCTCGCCTACCACGCCCGTCGTCTGCGCACCGTGCAGGCCTACCAGACGCTGAGCCGTGCGCTCACGCCATGCTTCCAGGCGCAATACGGCGGTTGGATGCGAGACGTGGTGTTTGCCACCGGCTTGCGCGTACCCGGTGTCGCATGGCTGATGAAGCGCAGCCTCGCAGAACCACCCGCGCGCGATGCCGCATTCGCTCCAGCTGCGGCTTCCACGTCTACGAGCGAAAAGCCCCAAGCATGACACCACGCGATCCATCAGCATGAGCCTGTTGCACACCTTCCTTCCCGAGCATCAGTTCAGCGAGCAGCACCACATACGGGTCAATGCATCGCCCGCGCGCGTGCTCGACATGGCCTCGCAACTTGACGTCACGGATTTCCCGGTAGCCAGGCTGTTCCTGCATCTGCGCGCCATCCCGGCGCGCATCGCCGCCGCGATGGGCAAGCCCAGTGCGCGACGTATCGATGCCGGATTCGGCCTGCACGATTTCACGGTACTCGGCCGCGATGGAGATCGCGAACTCGCGCTCGGCCTCGTCGGCCGCTTCTGGGAATCCGACGGCGGACTCGTCCACGTTGAAGCCAGCGCGTTTCGCACGTTCTCTGAACCCGATATCGCCAAGCTTGTCATGACGTTCGTTGCCGAATCCGACGGCACCGGTACGCTGCTGACCACCCGCACGTGCGTGCATTGCTCCAGCACATCGGCCCGCCGCCGCTTCACGCCTTACTGGGTGCTGATCCGCATACCAAGCGGACTGATCCGGCGGATGATGCTGCAGCGGATCAAGCAACTCGCGGAGGCACACGACGCCCCGCTTACACGTCAAGAATGACCAACGTGCCCGTGCTGCCGGCATCCACGCTGTGCGGCACGCCGGCGGGCACGACATACAGCTCGCCGCGCGACACCGTTACCGCTTCGCCGTCGATGCGCAGGCGCAACTCGCCATCGATCACCAGCAGGCCTTCGGCATAGTCGTGCACTTCGTCGGGATACGGCGTGCCGTCCATACGTAGCACCTTGAAGTTGCCGCCGCCAAAGCGCTCCAGCACGCGAGACGACCATGCGCGCGGCAACGCATCGGCCTCTGCATTGAGATTGAAAAACGGCACGCCGACCTCGCCCAAGGAAAAGGAAGCGCCGAGCATACCAGCCGATGGATAACAAGAAAGGGCGCCCGCATTGCTGCTGGGGCGCCCTTTCTACGTGGCGGTCGGCGTGCGCTTAAGCGTCGTAGGATGCGAGGTCCATCTCGGACAGCGCATTCATGTCATCCGCCGGCCTCAGGTGGTCCACGCGGTAACCGTGTTTGTACACCGCCACCAAACGCACTTCGTTCACCGGTTCGATGTTCAGCTTCATGCGGATGCGCGACACGTGGCTATCGATTGTGCGCGTGTACTCCGATGAATTGCGGCCCCATACCTGTCCGAAAATATGGTCGCGCGACAGCGTGCGGCCCACGTTCGAGAACAGCAGCAGCGCCAGCTGAAATTCGATGCCCGTCAGCGTAACGGGCTCGCCGTGCAGTGTGATCTGCTGGCGTTGCGGGTTGAAGTGGTACGGCCCTACCGAGAACGGCAGGCGGCCATACGGGATCGGATACGCACGGCGCAGCAACGCATCGACGCGGGCACGGAGCTCGGCAATGCGGAACGGCTTCGCAATGTAGTCATCGGCGCCTTGGGTCAGTGCGCGCACGATGCTCTTTTCACCTTCTTCGGCTGTGACGAACAGGATAGGAAGCACGTCCCTGTGACGGCTGCGCACCACGCTCAGCACATCGATACCGAGCATGCCCGGCGTGTGCCAGTCGAGGATCAGCATGTCGTACGACGAGCGGCCCAGCATGCGCAGCAACGTCGCTCCATCGCTGTAGGGCGTCACGTCGTGGCCAGACTGGGACAGGATCTGGACGATGACTTCGCTTTGGAAGGGATCGTCTTCAAGCAAGGCGATACGCATGTTCGGCTCCATGAAAATTGCGCACATGCGTGCCGGATGGTGCGAGCGTTGATAGCGCTCGAACCGTCGCGTTCAGCGAGATCCGTTGCATGTGTTACGTGTTTGCAATTTTCGTGGCGAGGTTTGCTACGAACCATGAGAAGAGTCCTAATTTGTGAAGCGCCTTGAATCCTCCGGTGCCGCGTCCATTCCACGAAATCTGGACAAAAAAAAAGCCCGGACAACAAGGTCCGGGCGGCGGTATTTCCCACAATGTGACGGGATCGGAAACACCCAAGGGTCGCTTGTGCCAGACTGCGTCGCTGTGCGCCGGGGGGACACACTGCAACGCTTACGGGGGATAACGTCAAGAAGGGTCAGACGTACTGGTCGGCACACGCGAAGCGCATGATGCCGTGCGATACGCGCTGTCGGAGCAGCCGTGACAACATTTGACGCGCCCGCTTCTGAGCCGTCACGCCTCAGGTGGGATCCGCGTTTTCCAGCTCTTGCCGAATCGACTCGGTCAGCATGTCGATCAACAATCGAACGCGTTTGGGAACGAACCGGGCGGATGGCGTGACGAGGTTGATCGGCTCTCCGCTGGTCGCATAATCGGGCAGCACGCGCACGAGGCGAGGCAGCGGAGCGTTGGCGCGCGCCACGGCACTCGCGTACAGCGGCAGCGGGCCGATGCCAGCGCCCGACGCGATCAACGTTTCCAGATAGATAAGGCTGTCGGAGTTCAGGCGGGCGCGCACGGCCACCGTTTTCAGGCCATCGGGGCCAACGAGGCGCCATTGCGTTTCGCCGCGGCCGGTGCCGCGAAAATCGAGGCAGCAATGGCCGGCCAGCCCTTGCACTGTGTCTGGAGCGCCGCGGCGCTGCAGGTAATCGGGCGAGGCGAACAAGCCGATGCGCAACACGCCAAGCGACCGCGCCACGAGAGAACTGTCGGCCAAGCGTCCGACGCGGACAGCAAGGTCAAATCCTTCCTGCACCAGATCGACATTGCGCGGCGTCAGCACCACGTCCAGGTCAATCTCCGGATACTGCTGCATGAAGCGCGCCGCGACAGGCGCCACCAGGAGGCGGCCGACGTCTTCGGAAGACGTGATCCGCACCTTGCCGCGTGGCAGGTCTTGCAGCTCGCCGGCGCACGTCGTGGCACGCTCGATGTCTTCCAGTGCATGCGACGCCACCTGATACAGACTCTGGCCGGCATCGGTCAAATGCAACGTGCGCGTTGTGCGTTGTAACAGTCGTACGTTCAAATCCTGTTCAAGCGCCGCAATGCCCCGGCTGACGGACGATTTGGGCAGATCGAGCCGCGTTGCCGCTGCCGTGAAGCTCCCCGCTTCGACCACGCGCACGAACAGCGCCAATTGGTTCAGATCCATGGTTTCCTCCTCTTATCGTGATGCGCGCTGGCCGGAATGGTTATTGTCTCGCCAGGAGCAACATTTTTTCCCACAATAACCGACTAGTGCAAACGAGGCAACTACCCTACATTTGGCGTATGACAAATGCCGAATTTCAGGAGAACAACATGGAAACCCTCGTGCAACCGCAAGTGCAGCCCGTGCAACGTGGCCGCCGCGTGGAACGCATCATCACCGGCCGTCCCACCTCGGACGGCGCGGGCGTGAAGCTCACCCGCGTGCTGACGAACAACCTGCAACGCCGGCTCGATCCGTTCCTGATGCTGGACGCATTCCGCAGTGACGACCCGAACGACTATCTGGCCGGTTTTCCCGACCATCCGCACCGCGGCTTTGAAACGGTGACGTACATGATCGCGGGCCGCATGCGCCACCGCGACAGCGCCGGCCACGAAGGCTTGCTGCAACACGGCGGCGTGCAGTGGATGACGGCCGGCAGCGGCGTCGTGCACTCGGAAATGCCGGAACAGGAAGACGGTGTGATGGAAGGCTTCCAGCTTTGGCTGAACCTGCCCGCCCGCGACAAGATGACGACGCCGTGGTACCGGGACATTCCGTCGAACGAGATCCCCGAGTTCACGACGGAAGACGGCGTGGCCGTGCGCGTGATTGCCGGTGAATCGCACGGTGTGCAAGGCGCGATGACGCGGGAAGCGACACAGCCGCTGTACCTCGACATCACGCTGCCGGCGGGCGCGTCGTTTGCGCAGGTACTGCCGGCCGGACACAACGCATTCGTCTATGTGTTCCGTGGCAGTGCGCTGTTGGGCGACGCCGAAGCAGCCGGCAACGCCGGGCTGCAGCGCGTGGAAGACAAGCAGATGGCCATCCTCGCCAACACGGAAGGCAGCGACGGTGTGGTCATCCGTGCAGGCGATGCTGAGGCGCGCGTGCTGCTGGTGGCCGGCAAACCGCTGAACGAGTCGATCGCGCAATACGGCCCGTTCGTGATGAACACGCAGGAAGAAATCTTCCAGGCCGTGCGTGACTTCCAGGCCGGCAAGTTCGCCTAAACCCAAGCCTCAAAGAAAAACCGCCGCTCGGTTTCACCAGAGCGGCGGTTCGTCCAACAGCGCGATCTGCTCGCGCAATTCCAACACCCGGTCCTGCCAGTAGCGTTGCGTGTTGAACCACGGAAACGCGGCAGGAAACGCCGGATCATTCCAGCGACGCGCCAACCATGCGCTGTAATGCAGCAAGCGCAGCGTGCGTAGCGCTTCCACCAGATACAGCTCGCGCGTGTCGAATTCGCAGAAATCTTCATAGCCGGCAAGCAGGCTGGCGAGCTGCGATTGCATCGACGCGCGATCGCCCGAAAGCAACATCCACAAATCCTGCACGGCGGGGCCAGTGCGGCTGTCGTCAAAGTCGACGAAGTGCGGGCCAGCGCTGCGCAGCGGATCGTCTTGCTTGGCGTCGGCCTCTTCGATCCACAGCACGTTCGAGGCGTGGCAATCGCCGTGCAGACGCAGCAGTGAGACGTCGCCCGCGCGGTCGTAGCAGCGGCGCACGCCGTCGAGTGCGGCGTCAGCAACGCTGCGCCAGGCTGGTAACAAATCGGGCGGGATGAAATCGTGCTCGAGCAGCCAGTCGCGTGACTGCACGCCAAAGGTGTCAATGTCGAGTGCGGGCCGCGCCATGAAAGACCGCTGCGCGCCGACGGCGTGGATGCGCCCGAGGAAACGGCCCATCCACTCAAGCGTGTCGTCTTGGTCGATGGCAGGCACCCGGCCAGCGCAACGAGGAAAGACCGCGAAATGCCAGCGCTCGAACGCGTGCAGCGTGCGGCCATCGATTTCCAGCGGCGCGATCACGGGGATTTCCGCCGCCGCAAGTTTTGCCGTAAAGGCATGTTCTTCGACAATCTGCGCCTCGGTCCAGCGGCCCGGGCGGTAGAACTTGGCCACCACTGGCGCGCTGTCTTCCACGCCGACCTGGTAGACGCGGTTTTCGTAGCTGTTGAGCGCGAACATGCGGCCGTCCGGCATCAGCCCGACCTGCGCCAACGCATCGAGGATGCTGTCGGGCGTCAGGCCGTCGTAGGGCGCTTCAATTGATGCAGGCCGGCCGTCGTCGTGCATAAACGTCAGGCTTTACGGCCGCCCAGCAACGCAGCAGCCTTGGCAAACAGACCGTTGAACGGCTGCTTGGCCGGCTGCCCCTTGTGGGCAGGCTGCGCGGCTTGCGTGTTCGATGCGCGGCGTTGTTGGCCACCCTGCGCACCTTGGCCATTGCCCTGGCCTTGGCCATTGCCCTGGCGTTGGCCGCGTGCTTGCGATTGGCCATTGCGCGGCTTTGGTGCAGCTTGGCCGTCACGTTGACCTTGCTGACCTTGCGCCTGACGCTGGCGGCTGCCGGCACCATTACGCCCCTGGCCTTGGCCTTGATTCTGACCCTGGCCCTGACCGTTACCGCTCGACTCACGACGCGGCTCGCGAGGCTCACGCGGAGCCCGCGGCTCGCGCGGCGCAGCGTTGCCGCTGGCCTGGCGAGGCTGCTGGCTGCGGCCACCGCCCGGGCGGCCACCGCGCGCGTTGCCGCCACGGCCTGCCGAGTTGCGGCCATTCGGAATCGGCTCCGCCGCGATGGTCGGGTCCGGCTCGAAACCTTCCAGCACGGTACGCGGCAGTTCGCGCTTGATGAGGCGCTCAATGTCACGCAGCAAACCATGCTCGTCCACGCAGACCAGCGAGATCGCCTCGCCTTGCGCACCGGCGCGGCCCGTGCGGCCGATACGGTGCACGTAATCTTCCGGCACGTTCGGCAAGTCGAAGTTGACCACGTGCGGCAGTTGGTCGATGTCGATACCGCGCGCGGCGATGTCGGTGGCAACCAGCACGCGCAGCGTTCCGGCCTTGAATTCCGTCAGCGCACGCGTGCGCGCCGATTGGCTCTTGTTGCCGTGAATGGCCAGCGCGGGAATGCCGTCGCGCGTGAGCTGCTCGGCCAGGCGGTTCGCGCCGTGCTTGGTGCGAGTGAACACCAGCACTTGGTGCCAGTCGTTGTCGCGCACGAGCTTGGCCAGCAGTTCGCGCTTGCGCTCGCGATCCACCGGATAGATGCGTTGCTCGACCGTCTCGGCCGTCGTGTTGCGGCGCGCGACTTCGATCAGCGCCGGCTTATCTAGCAAGCGATCGGCCAGTTCGCGAATGTCGTCAGAGAACGTTGCCGAGAACAGCAGGTTCTGACGCTTCGGCGGCAGGATATTAAGGATCTTGCGGATGTCGTGGATGAAGCCCATGTCGAGCATGCGATCGGCTTCGTCCAGCACCAGCAGTTCAATGTGCGACAGATCGATGGTGCGCTGACCGACGTGGTCCAGCAGGCGGCCCGGCGTTGCCACGACGATATCGACACCGCGCTTGAGTGCATCGATCTGCGGGTTGATGCCGACGCCGCCGAACATCACCATCGACTTCAGCGGCAGGTATTTGCCATAGGCGCGCACGCTTTCTTCCACCTGCGCGGCAAGCTCACGCGTGGGCGTCAGCACTAGCGCACGGATCGGGAAGCGCATGCCCTGCGGCGTTTGCACCTTGTTGGGCTGCGATGCAGACAGGCGGTGCAGCAGCGGCAGCGTGAAACCGGCGGTCTTGCCGGTGCCGGTCTGTGCACCGGCGAGCAGGTCACCGCCCTTGAGGATGGCGGGGATGGCCTGGCGTTGAATCGGAGTGGGTTCTGCGTAGCCGAGTTCGGCCACGGCACGTACCAGCTTGTCTGACAAGCCGAGTTCGGAAAACGACATGGAAAAGCAATTGGACCGGCGTGTCCCGCGCATTCGTTCGTGCGCCAATCGTGGACAAAGCCTAGGTAGGTGACGGGGCGACTGGACCCCGGGGACTGCAAGAAGGGCGGTAGTTTAACAGGTGATGGTGTTTACCCCACCGGCGCCCGCAAAGCCGCCAACGGCACATTCACCACATCCCCCAACCGCTCCGCCAACGAATACCGCCGGAAATGCGCAAGGAATGCGCCTTCGGCTGCTGACAGACGCCGCTCCGTCTATTGCGAAGACCCACAATCGCAGGTGGATGTCTCGACGCAGGGTTTCGGCCGGCTTGGCCAGGCCGGCGGCGCGATCGGGTTGCCGACGCCGGTCGTCCAGGAAGGCGGCTATCACCTCCCCGCCCTTGCACAAAACGCTGCCGCATTCTTCTGCGCCCTGACATCGCTCTATCAGCCGGCCGGCTGACCCGCCTACCCGGCCCCAAACTCCCTTTGGCTTTTTTGATGTTTGCGTTCACTCACTTTTCAGACCATGTGTTTCATACATTGGCTGGGCAAGCTCCTCCCGTCTAGAGTGCCTGCTCGAATTGGGCGCTTGGTGTTTTCAAACGTCTGTTCCTAACATGCCCGGGCAACCCCATACACATGTTTGAATCGTACGTTCGAGCGCTGCACTGCAGCAATCGAGCCCGATATCAGGCCTAAAAAAACGAGGTAGGAGACATGGGACGTCCTGGAGCAGGAGACACCAAGGGCCGCATTCTGGAAGCCACCGAACTGCTGTTCATCGAGTTCGGCTACGAGGCGATGTCGTTGCGGCAGATCACGGCGCGCGCCAAGGTCAATCTGGCCGCGGTCAACTATCACTTCGGCAGCAAGGAAGCGTTGATGCAGTCGGTGCTTGGGCGCCGGCTCGACCCGCTCAACACGCGCCGGCTGGCGCTGCTGGATGCGTGCGAAGAGCGCTGGACCAAGGAGCAACTAACCTGCGACCACGTGCTCGGCGCGCTGTTTGTGCCGGCGCTGCAGATGGCGCGCAACCCCGACACCGGCGGCCCTGCGTTCCTGCGGCTGATGGGACGCGTGTATTCCGATACCTCGCCGTTCGTGCAGAACTATCTGCTCGGCCACTACGCACTGGTGTTCGATCGCTTCTTTGAAGCCTTTTCGCGTGCGCTACCGCACCTGCCGCGCGCAGAACTGGGCTGGCGCCTGCACTTTGCGCTCAAGGCACTCGCCGGCGTGCTGGCCGGCGACGACCTCAACAACCTGCTGCCGCTGTTCACGCAGGGCAAGACGATGAACGATGCCTCGCTGCTGGCACGCCTCACGGCGCTGGTGGTGGCTACGCTCAACGCCCCGCTGCCAGGTGAGGCCGGCGCGCTCGATCAGGTGGTCGAACTGGCCGAAGCACAGGTGCCCACGCCCGTCGCGCAAGCAGACGATGCCCCCAACGGCAACGACAGCGGCAATAGCGGCTCCGGTCGCCACGCAGGGCATGGCAATGGCCGCAGCAGCGAACGCAGCTCGACACCCACCACCGCCTCGCCCTTCGCCGGTGACCTGTTCGGCCGCACACCCGCCGCACGCGCCAGCGCCGACGATGCCGCAGACGACCACGACGATCTCGGCGCCGATGAGCACGATGATCATCACGGTGACGACAGCGATGGCGACGGCCCCGCGCCCTCTGCGCGCACCCGGGCATTGGCCGTTCGTCGCAGCAATGCGGCACGCGCGATCTTCCCGGCCAACCCGATGCGCCCCTGGCGCAGCCCTAACGCCTGACAACCCAGGCCCGGCGCCGATCTCCCGTGTGCTGGCACGGGAGTCGCTCGGGCATTCGACAGGTGCCGCCGCCTGTTCGAGACATCCGGCACATAGACGCATCGAATGGAGACCCTCATGACGACGATCTGGATCGTCCTGCTTTGCATCGGCGTGCTCGGGCTCGCCAGCATGGAAGCCTCGGCGTTCGCCTGGCTGGTCGCGACCGCCGTGTGGCTGGTGGCCGGCGTCTGGCTGGGCCTGGTGGGCCCGGTACTGACCACGGTACTCGCCATCGTCTTTGTGCTGCCGGCGCTGGTGCTATCGCTCAAGCCGCTGCGCCGGGCGCTCATCACGCGCCCCGTACTGGCGATGTTTCGCAAGATCATGCCGGAGATGTCGCAAACCGAGCGCGACGCCATCGAAGCGGGCACGGTCTGGTGGGATGCCGAACTGTTCTCCGGCCGACCCAACTGGTCTCGATTGCTCTCTTCCCCGCCGCCGAGCCTGTCGGCGGAAGAGCAATCTTTCCTCGATGTGGAAACCGAAAAGCTCTGCGACCTGGCCAACGATTGGGAAAGCACGCAGATCTGGCAGGACCTGTCGCCCGAGGCGTGGGCCTATGCGAAGCGCGCCGGCTTCCTGGGCATGATCATCCCGAAGGAATACGGCGGCAAAGGCTTCTCGGCGTACGCGCATTCGCAGGTCATCATGAAACTGTCGACGCGCTGCTCGGCCGCAGCCGTGTCGGTCATGGTGCCGAACTCGTTGGGGCCCGCCGAGCTGCTTTTGCACTACGGCACCGAAGCGCAGAAAAACCACTACCTGCCGCGCCTCGCACGCGGTGAAGAGATCCCGTGCTTTGCGCTGACCAACGCGTATGCCGGCTCTGATGCAGCAGCCATTCCCGATGTGGGCGTGGTCTGCCGCGGCATGCATGAAGGCCGCGAGACGCTGGGCTTTCGCGTGACGTGGAGCAAGCGCTACATCACCCTCGGCCCCATCGCAACGGTGCTGGGGCTGGCGTTTCGCGCGGTCGATCCGGATGGCTTGCTCGGTAGCGACAAGGAGCCCGGCATCACCTGCGCGCTCATCCCGACGAAGCATCCAGGTGTGAACATCGGGCGCCGCCATTGGCCGCTCAACGCGGTGTTCCAGAACGGCCCCAACTGGGGCAAAGACGTATTCATTCCCATCGACTGGGTGATCGGCGGCCAGGCGCAGGTCGGCCGTGGCTGGCGCATGCTGATGGAATGCCTGGCGGCGGGCCGGGCGATTTCCCTGCCCTCTTCCAACGTGGGCATGGCCAAGCTGGCCGTGCGCAGCACCGGTGCGTATGCCGCCGTGCGACGCCAGTTCCGCACGCCCATCGGCAAGTTCGAGGGCATCCAGGAAGCGCTCGGCCGCATGGGCGGCAACCTGTACATGATGGATGCCGCGCGGCGCCTGTCCGCGCTCGCCGTTGACTTGGGCGAGAAGCCGTCGGTCATCTCCGCCATTGCCAAGTACCACGTCACCGAACGTGCGCGCGATGTGGTGACCGATGCGATGGACATCGTCGGCGGCAAGGGCATCTGCATGGGGCCGAACAATTTCCTGGCGCGTGCATATCAGCAAGTGCCGATCGCCATCACGGTGGAAGGCGCGAACATCATGACGCGCTGCCTGATCATCTTCGGACAGGGCGTGATCCGCTGCCATCCGTATGTGCTGCGCGAGATGACGGCCGCGCAAGGTGCCGATTCACCCGGGACGCTGCAGGCGTTCGATACGGCGCTGTTCGGCCACGGCGCGTTCATCGCAGGCAACCTGGTGCGAGCGTTCTTGCACGCGCTCTCCGGCGGCCGCGTGGCGCCGGCACCGGGCAATGCCGCACCGGAAATGCAGCGCTACTACCAAGCCGTGAACCGCTTCTCGACCGCGCTGGCGCTGCTGTCCGATGTGTCGATGTTCACGCTGGGCGGCACACTCAAGCGCCGCGAAAGCATCACCGGGCGGCTGGGTGACATCCTCTCGCAGATGTACCTGATCTCTTCCACGCTCAAGCGCTTTGAAGATGAGGACCGTCCCGCCGAAGACGCACCGCTCGTGCATTGGTCGGTGCAGGACGCGCTGGTGAAGGCGCACGATGCGCTCGACGGCGTGCTGGCCAACTTCCCGAACGCGGGCATCGCCGCGCTGCTGCGTGTGCTGATCTTCCCGTTTGGCACGCCGTATCGCAAGCCGTCAGATGCGCTGGCTGCGCAGGTTGCCGAGCTGATGCAAACGCCGGGCGCCGTGCGCGATCGCCTGCTGGCCGACTCGTACTGTCCGACACCCGAGGTCGACCCGATTGCCTATGGCGAAGCGGCCTTCCGCTTGCAACCGGCCGTGGACGCAATCGAGCAACGCTTGAAACCGGCCATCCGCGCAGGCAAGCTGCCGCCCGTGCCGCAGAGCCTGCCCGACTTCGAAGCCTGGACCGCGCAAGCCGTGGCGCAAGACCTCATCGACGAGGGCGAACGCAAGCAGCTGTGCGACTACGCGCGCTACGGCGAACACGCGGTCGCCGTGGATGATTTCCCGCCCGACTTCAACCTGATGGCCGACCTGCAGCGCCGCAAGGATGCGCTCGATGCGCTGCAGGCCGCCGAGCGCCGCGCAGCCTGAGGGGCCCGGCCTCACCAACGACAACAACAACGATGCAAGACAAGTACCTCGATTTCGTCGGTTCCGGTTTCGGCAAGTGGCTGTCGGCCAACCTCGGCCTGCCGCAGCCGGTGCCGTTGCGCCGTTATGTGCCCGGCGAACCGGAATTTGTCGGGCCGTTCCTGGTGGGTGCGGCGCCGGGCGGCTCCATGCGCGAGACGCTCGCCGCGCTGTTTGCCGAGGCCGGCGTACCCACGCGCTTTCATGAAAGCGATCCGGAGTGGCTCGGCGCCGCCAACCGGCACGGGCAGATCACCGGACGCTTTGTCGCGCCCACGGGCAAGGACGGCGACGCGTTCGATCGCATTGGCGGCATCGTCTTCGATGCCACGGGCATTGCGACGGTCGACGGCCTCGACGCGCTGTATCACGTGTTCCACGACGGCGTGCGCGCCATCGGCCGTTGTGGCCGCGTGGTCGTAATCGGTCGCCCGCCGGAAGGCTGCAAGACGCCCGAGACGGCGATTGCGCAGCGCGCGCTGGAAGGGCTGACGCGCTCTCTGGGCAAGGAAGTCCGGCGCGGCTGCACGGCGCAGCTCGTCTACGTATCGGAGGGTGCGGAAAACGTAGCCGCATCGACGCTGCGCTTTCTGCTGTCGGCACGCTCGGCATATGTGTCAGGGCAGGTGGTGCGCGTGCATCGCACCGCTGCGGTCTCGGTGGATTGGCAGAAGCCGCTGGCCGGGCGCACCGCGCTGGTGACAGGCGCCTCGCGCGGCATCGGTGCAGCCATTGCGCACGTGCTGGCACGAGATGGCGCACGCGTGCTATGCCTGGACGTGCCCGCCGCACAGGAAGCACTGAACGCCGTCGCCCAGGAAATCGGCGGTGAAGCAATGACCTACGACATTGCCGCACCGGAAACGCCCGCCCTGCTCGCGCAGCAACTTGCTGCATTGGGCGGCATCGACATCCTCGTGCACAACGCCGGCATCACGCGCGACAAGACCATCGCCCGCATGACCGAACCCGCGTGGCGCAGCGTCCTCGACATCAACCTGACTGCGCAATTGCGCATCAACGACGCGCTGCTCGCAGCCAATGCGCTGCTTGCGGGGGGCGCCATCGTGTGTGTGTCGTCCATCAGCGGCATTGCGGGCAACCTTGGGCAGACCAACTACGCGACGTCCAAGGCCGGCGTGATCGGGCTCGTGCAGGCCGGCGCACCGTTGCTGGCAGAACGCGGCATCACCATCAACGCCGTTGCGCCGGGCTTTATCGAGACGCAGATGACAGCGGCCGTGCCGTTTGCCATCCGTGAAGCCGGCCGACGCATGAACGCAATGAGCCAGGGCGGTCAGCCGGTCGACGTGGCCGAGACGATTGCGTGGTTCGCCAACCCCGCGTCGAACGGCGTAACAGGCAACATCGTGCGCGTATGCGGGCAAAGCCTGCTGGGAGCCTGACGCAACCATGCGCTCGCTAGCCCTGCCCTATCCGATGATCGCGACCCAGACGCTGGTGACCGAGCCGCCGTCGCCGGGTGCACTGGCCTGGCGCGCGCTGCTGTCGCAACGCAAGGGCAGGCGCGGCGGCCCGTTGCCGCGCCACACCCTGGTGCGTCAGGAAGTGCCGCTTGAGGCCGAGCACATCGCCCAGTACGCAACGGTGTGCGGATTCTCGCCCGCGCATGGCGTGCCGATGACGTATCCGCATCTTCTGGGCTTTCCGCTGCAACTCATGCTGATGACGGAATCGGCGTTTCCCTATCCGGTGATCGGCCTGGTGCACCTGTGCAACACGATCCGCCAACATCAACGTTTGCAGGCTGGCGAGCGCGTGCGCGTGGAAGTGCGCCCCCGCCGGTTGTTCCACCATGCACGCGGGCAGGCGTTCGCTATTGAGACGGCCGTCATCAGGGGCCGTGCGGTGATATGGGAATCGCTTTCCACCTACCTGCGCGTGGGGGTGTCTTCTCCGCAGGGCGCACCGTTGATCACGCTGCCAAATGCGCAGGAGTTGTCGCCCATCGGCCACTGGGATGTGCCTGCCGATACCGGCCGACGCTACGCCGGTGTGTCGGGCGACTGGAACCCCATCCACGTATCCAACATCGGCGCGAAGCTGTTCGGCTTCGCGCACCCCATCGCCCACGGCATGTGGACGAAGGCGCGTGCGCTGGCCGCCCTGCTGCCGGCGGCACCGCTCACCCAGGGCGAAGTGGTAGCCGAGTTCAAAACGCCGCTATCCCTGCCAGGCGCAGCGACGCTGTGGCAAGGCAACGAAGCCGCTCCCGGCCGCGCGTTTGAAGTGCGCAACGCCACGGGCGACAAACCTTATCTGCGCGGCATGCTGACGCTGCCGCAAGCACCACAAGAAAACACGGGAGACTGAATTCATGCTCGTCAACGCGCAGGTGCGCCGCGTCGCCATCCTCGGGGGTAACCGCATTCCGTTCGCGCGCTCGAACACGGCCTACGCCACGGCATCGAACCAGCAGATGCTGACCGCCGCACTGCAGGGCCTGATCGACCGCTTCAACCTCCACGGCCAACGACTGGACGAAGTCGTGGCCGGCGCCGTCATCAAGCACGCGCGCGATTTCAACCTGACGCGTGAAACGGTGCTCTCAACCACGCTTGCCAAGCAGACACCCGCGTACGACATCCAGCAGGCATGCGGCACGGGGCTGGAAGCGGCCATCCTCGTCGCCAACAAGATCGCGCTGGGGCAGATCGACGTGGGTATTGCCGGCGGCACGGATACCACCTCCGATGCGCCCGTCGGCCTGAACGAGAAGATGCGCAAGATCCTGCTGGAGGCCAACCGCGCCAAATCCACCGGCGCGCGCGTCAAAGCGCTGGCCGGCCTGCGGCCGTCGATGTTCGTGCGCCCCCTGCTGCCGCGCAACAGCGAGCCGCGCACCGGCCTGTCAATGGGCGAACACTGCGAACTGATGGCCAAGCGCTGGGGCATCCGCCGCGAAGATCAGGACGCACTGGCCCTGCGCAGCCATCACAACCTCACGGCCGCTTACGAGCGCGGTTTCTTCACCGACCTGATGACCGCCCACCTGGGGCTCGATCGCGACAACAACCTGCGCAGCAACCTGACCCTCGAGCAACTGGCGAAGCTGCAACCGGTATTCGACCGCAGCGCGGCCGGCACCATGACGGCCGGCAACTCCACGCCGCTCACGGATGGCGCGTCGTGCGTGCTGCTCGCAAGCGAAGACTGGGCGCGCGCGCACAACCTGCCCGTGCTCGCCTACATGACCTGCGCGGATACGGCTGCCGTCGATTTCTTCAGCGGCACGCCGGAGCAGAACGAAGGGCTCTTGATGGCGCCGGCCTATGCCGTCTCGCGCATGCTGCAACGCGCGGGACTCTCGCTGCAGGACTTCGATTACTACGAAATCCACGAAGCCTTTGCCGCCCAGGTGCTCAGCACGCTGGCCGCCTGGGAATCGCCCGAATACTGCCGCGAAAAGCTTGGCCGCAGCGCCCCGATGGGCAGCATCGACCGCAGCAAGCTCAACGTGAACGGCAGCTCGCTGGGCACGGGCCATCCGTTTGCCGCCACGGGCGGCCGCATTGTCGCCACGCTGGCCAAGATGCTGGCGCAGCGCGGCAGCGGACGCGGGCTGGTGTCGATCTGTGCCGCTGGCGGACAAGGTGTCGTCGCCATTCTGGAGCGCCCCGAAACGATGTCGCATTGAACCTTCGGGCCAATACGGGAACGGCCCGACCCGAGAACCCGCGCGGCACATAACAAAACCACGCCGCGTTTTTCATGGACGGAGACACCATGAACACCGTTGCCGACCGCAACAGCCTTACCGACCGCATCTGGCTGAAGTCGTACCCCGAGGGCGTACCCGCCGAAATCAATCCCGATCGCTATCACTCGCTGGCCGAGGTGTTTCGCGAATCGGTGGAGAAGTACCGCACCCGCGTCGCCTACGTGAGTGTCGGCACCGAGATGACCTACGACGAATGCGAACGCCAGGCCAAGCAGTTTGCGGCGTGGCTGCAATCGCGCGGCGTGAAGAAAGGCGACCGCGTAGCGATCATGTTGCCCAACAGCCTGCAGTACCCGGTGTGCCTGTTCGGCACGCTGCTGGCTGGCGCCATCGTCGTCAACGTCAACCCGCTGTACACGGTGCCAGAACTGGCGCACCAGCTGCGCGATTCCGGCGCGCAGACGATCGTCGTGCTGGAGAACTTCGCACGCACGCTGGAGCAGGCGCTGCCAGGCAGCGAGATCCGCAACATCGTCATTACCGGCATTGGCGACCTGATGGGCGGTGCGCTCAACCTCAAGGGCCGCGCGCTGAACTTCGTGATGCGCCACGTGCAGAAGCAGGTACCGGCCTACAAGCTGCCGTCGCCGGTCTGGCTGCGCGATGCGCTGGCCGCGGGCAGCTCACGCGCAATGCAGCCAGTACAACTGGCGCCGGAAGACATCGCCTTCCTGCAATACACCGGCGGCACCACGGGCGTGGCCAAGGGCGCGATGCTCACGCACCGCAACATCATCGCCAACCTGCTGCAGGCCGAAGAGTGGTCCAAGAGCATGCTCAACGGCGGCGTGGAAACCAACGTCACGCTGCTGCCGCTGTATCACATCTTCTCGCTCACGGTGAACCTGCTGATGTTCATGACGCTGGGCGGGCGCAATATCCTGATCGCCAATCCGCGCGACACAAAGCGCGTGATCTTCATCCTGCGCAACGAGCGCTTCTCGGGCATTGCAGGTGTGAACACGCTGTTCAATGCGCTGCTGGAAGATCCGGACTTTGCCAAGCGCGATTTCTCGGCCATGAAGATCACCATCGGTGGCGGCATGGCAGTGCAGCGTGCGATTGCTCAGCGCTGGAAAGAGGTCACGGGCCACACCATCGTTGAAGGCTACGGGCTGACGGAATGCTCGCCGGTCGTGTCGATGAACCCGCCGCACGTGACCGAATTCAGCGGCACGATCGGGCTGCCCGCGCCGTCCACCGAAGTGCGCTTCAAGCGCGACGATGGCACGATTGCGCCGCTGGGCGAACCGGGCGAACTGCAGGTGCGTGGGCCGCAAGTCATGCGCGGCTACTGGCAGCGCCCCGATGAAACCGCCAAATCCATCGATGCCGAGGGCTGGTTCTCCACCGGCGACATTGGCGTGATGGATGCCAACGGCTACATCCGCCTGATCGACCGCAAGAAAGACATGATCCTGGTCTCGGGTTTCAACGTGTACCCGAACGAGATCGAAGACGTGGTGGCGCTGCACCCTGAAGTGCTGGAGGTGGCGGCTATTGGCGTGCCCGACCCGGTGGCTGGCGAGCGCGTGAAGATCATCGTGGTGCCGCGCACCGGTGCGCTGACCGAGCCCGCGCTGCTCGAACACTGCCGCGCCCATCTGACCGGCTACAAGATGCCGCGCATCGTCGAGTTCCGCCACGAAGAGCTGCCCAAGTCGACCGTGGGCAAGATCCTGCGCCGCGAGCTGCGCGATGCCGATCCGGACATCAAACGCGCCCGCGCGCAAGCGCAGCAATAGCAACAACACCGGAGACTTGTATGCGCTTGCGTACTCTCGCCCTGGCCATGGCGCTGGCAGGCGCTGCACACGCCTGGGCTCAGCCCGCCACGTCGGACGCTTCTGCGCCTGCAGCAGCACCGACAGCCACATCGCAATCAGCGGCCATCGCCAGCTTTGCCGCCATGGACATCGCCAGACAGACGGCTTGGCTCGGCAGCCAGGTCAACGCTAACGCGTTTGCGGGCTGGTCTGACGAAGACGTCCTGGCCATGGCGCAAGCCATGAAACCCGAAACGCTGGTGCGCTGGCTCAAGGGTGAGGTGGCCAAGCTGCCGGAATATGAATACCGCATGCGCCGCCAGGAACGCGTCAAAGACCAGTGGCAAAGCCAACCGGCGCTCATGCTGATCCGCTATCGCAATGCACCGCGCCAGGTCTACGCGCGTTGGCTCAAAGGCGGTTCGCACGCCGGTCAGGAAATCATCTACGACGAAACCGTGCGCAAGGATGAGATGTACGGCCACCTAGGCGGGCTCGTCGGTTTCGTGGCGATCTGGAGTGCGCTGGATGGCTCGCTGGCCCGATCGCAGTCGAACCACACGGCGCGCGAGCTGGGGCTGCAATTCATCGTCGACACGGTCGAGCGCGACGGACGCGCCCACGTGGCAGCCGGCGGCAGCGGCAAGTTCAGTGAAGCCAAGATGGTGACCGAAGACGGTGAACGCATGCTGCGGCTGACCTGGGATGCGCCAAGTGGACCGCCCACGTTCTACGCCAAGCGCGTACGCCTGTATTTCGACCTCAAAAACCCGTGGGTGCGCATTGAAGAAGCGTGGGACGAATCAGGAAATCAGCTCGAGAAAATCGTCATCGAGAGCGTGACGCGCAAGACCTGGAACGACCAGACTTTCAACCCTAAAAATCCGGAATACAAATTTTAGACAGCAGCCCGGAGACCGTTGTGGGCCAAGGCTCCGCCGACCGGTGGAGAGTATGAAACGAGACTAGGGGAAACCCCTTGTTGCGTGCGTACACGCTAGAGGAAAACTTCGATCATCGCAGCGCAACCGAACAAAAGCGCTGCGTTATGCTGCGGAAACACAAATCGCCACACCAAGGCGTGATAACAATCCAATCCAGAGAGACAACCACATGAACCGCACCGCCCGTCGCCTTGCCGCAGCCCTTGCCTGCGCTGCCGCCAGCACCCTTGCCGCCCCCCTGGCTCACGCCCAATCCACCGCAGAAGCCAACGTGGCTGCAAGTGCCAGCAGCGGTAGCGGCAGTGGCATCAGCAGCAGCAGTGGTGGCGGCTTCAGCGGTTTCATGGACAACTACGTCTGGGGCCGTAACGTCATGGCACTGGGCTGGTTCTACATTCGCCCGATGGATTCGGCCACGCCGCTGACCACCACCACCAGCGCGCTGGGTCTCGGCACCTACCAGTCGCCAGGAACTGACGTGAAAGTCAGTAACGCGAATACGCTGTCGCTCACGTTCACGCACTTCTTTACCGACAACATCGCCGGTACGTTCGTGGGTGGCGTGCCTCCCAAGTTCAACCTGTATGGCAGCGGCAATGTGATCGCGCCGGTGCCGGTTGTCGGACCGCTGACGCTGATCAACCTGGGCCTGCCGCAAAACAACCCTGTCGCCACCGTGCGTGAATGGAGCCCGGCGATCGTCGCGCAGTACTACTTCGGCACCAAGGAAAGCAAGCTGCGCCCGTTTGTCGGCGCAGGCGTCAGCTACAACTTCTTCACCAACCTGAAGCTGAATCAAAACTTCGTCAACGGCCTGCAAAACCTGGGGCAGGTGCTGCAGCTCGGCATGGGCCAGGTTCCGACGGGCCCGGCCAAGGTGACGGCGGAAACGTCCAGTTCGTGGACGCCGGTCGCCAACGTGGGCGTGTCGTATGAGTTCGCCAAGAACTGGACCGCCATCGGCACGGTGTCGTATCTGCCGCTCAAGACGACCTCCACCATCACGATCCGCAGCCAGCAAGGCCAGGTGCTGGCGGTCAACAAGACCGACATCAAGGTCGATCCGATCGTGTTCGGGCTGGCTGTGGGTTACAAGTTCTAAGCCGCAGAATTGCGCCATCGCAAAACGCCACCTCCGGGTGGCGTTTTTCATTGGGGCGCGACCCGATATCATGGCGGACTATTACGCGACGATTGACGCGCCGATTCCCGGATTCCCCGCCCCACACTCACCCCACATCCATGAGCCAGCCTTCCATCGCCATCGTCGGAGCCGGCATTGCCGGTGTTGCCTGTGCCAACGCACTTGCCGCAGAAGGCATTGCCACCACGGTCTATGAGCGCGCGGGCGGTGTCGGAGGCCGGCTGGCCACCACGGTGCTCCCCGAGGCCGCACCGGCGTATGCGTTCGACCACGGCGCGCAGTCGTTCAACGTGCGCAGCGAGGCCTTCCGCCGCGCGGTGGATGCCGCCGGCCGTCAGGGCTCGGTGCTGCCGTGGCCCGCGCGCTGGGGCCATCGCACGGTCGACGCCCTGCAAGCCGATTCACGCGACGAAGCCCGCTACGTCGGCCTGCCCGGCATGGGCGCGCTGGTGCGCAGCTTGGCCGCGCCACTGGATGTGCGTTTCGGCCACGCCGTTACACGTGTGGCGCACGATGGCCGGCGCTGGACGATCGAGCGCAACGGCACGGAGGCCACTCACGCCGACATCATCGCGCTGGCCCTGCCCGCGCCCGAACTGCCGGCGCTGTTTCATGGCGCCACGCCGGCGTCGCTGCAGGAAGCCATCGCCCCGGTGCACTACGCCCCGTGTTGGGCGCTGATGATGGGTTTTGCGCAACCGCTGGACCTGCCGTATGACGGCATTCGCATCGACGACGATATGCTGGCCTGGGCCGCCCGTGACAACACCAAGCCGGGCCGCGTCATGGTCGATGAATCCTGGGTGGTGCATGCGTCGCCGGCCTGGTCGGCCGCGCATGCTCAGGACACGCCCGAACAGGCGCTCCACGCCATGCACGCCCGCTTTGCCGAAGCCTTCCCGGGCACGCCGCAGCCCGATCTGATGGCCGCGCACCTGTGGCCACACGCGCTGGTGGAGCAGTCCGCCGGCATGCCCTGCCACTGGGACGCCGCTGCCCGCCTGGGCGCCTGCGGCGATTGGTGCGAAGGCCCGCGCGTGGAAGCCGCGTTCCTGAGCGGCGTGGCCTTGGCCGCCAAGATTGCCGAAGCGCTATAAGACTTCGCCCCGGAACGCTACAATATCGGGTTGTCTCGTGTTTCGTGTGCCGGGTCGCTCACCCGGCGGTGGCTTTCTCCTGACGACGCCATGCGCACCCGACGCCAAGTCCTCGCCCTCGCCTTTGCTGCCTTTGCTGCCGTTGCTGCGGCATCGGCGCCGCTGCTGTCCCATGCGCAAGTGCTGCGTAACATTCCGGCGGCGGCTCCGGCAGCCCAGTTGACCATCAATTCGGCCAACTCCGGCACGCTGAGTACCGGCAGCACCGGGATCGTCCGCATCCTGCTGTTGGGCTTTGGAAGCACCAGCGCCGATATCCGCTTCGCCCCGGGCGTGCGGATCCTGTCGCTGGATGGGCGGCTGCTTCCACCGGGTTCGGTGGTCGGCCAGACGTTCAAGGTGCGCTATCAGCTCGACTTGTATCAGCAGTTGCTGACAGCCTGGGTTGTCAGCGATGACGATTACAAGGCTGCGGTGGCGGCACAAAGTCAGGCGCAAGCGCAGTCTCAATAGTCAGAGCACCCCACGAAGCACGTGCCCCCAGGTCAACCACTGTGAACGGCACATGAAAAAAGTCTTCATCAAAACCTACGGCTGCCAGATGAACGAGTACGACTCGGACAAGATGTCCGACGTGCTCAACGCGGCCGAAGGCCTCGTCCCCACCGACACGCCCGAAGATGCGGACGTGATCCTCTTCAACACATGCTCCGTGCGCGAGAAGGCGCAGGAGAAGGTGTTCTCCGAACTTGGCCGCGTGAAGGCGCTCAAGGCGCTCAAGCCGGATCTCGTGGTCGGCGTGGGCGGCTGCGTCGCCAGTCAGGAAGGCGCGTCTATCGTGGCCCGCGCACCTTATGTGGACGTGGTGTTCGGCCCGCAGACGCTGCACCGCCTGCCCGACCTGATCGCGGCGCGCCGCCGTACGGGCCGCTCGCAGGTCGACGTGTCGTTTCCCGAAATCGAGAAGTTCGACCACCTTCCGCCTGCGCGCGTGGATGGCGCCACCGCCTTCGTGTCGATCATGGAGGGCTGCTCGAAGTACTGCAGCTACTGCGTGGTGCCGTACACGCGCGGCGAAGAAGTCTCGCGCCCGTTCGACGACGTGCTGGCCGAAGTGGCTGGCTTGGCCGAGCAGGGTGTGCGTGAAGTCACGCTGCTGGGCCAGAACGTCAACGCCTACATCGGCAAGATGGGCGATACCAGCGAGCGTGCGGACTTCGCGCTGCTGCTGGAATACGTCGCCGAGATTCCGGGCATCGAGCGCATCCGCTACACGACCAGTCACCCGAAGGAATTCTCCACCCGCCTGATCGAGGCGTACGCCACCAACCCGAAGCTGGTCGACCACCTGCACTTGCCCGTGCAGCATGGCTCCGACCGCATCCTGATGGCGATGAAGCGCGGCTACACGGTGCTCGAATACAAGAGCAGCATCCGCAAGCTGCGCGCGATCCGGCCGAACATCTCGATCGCCACCGACTTCATCGTCGGTTTCCCGGGCGAGACCGATGCGGATTTCGCCAAGACGATGGACCTGATCCACGAGATCGGCTACGACACGTCGTTCAGCTTCATCTACAGCCCGCGCCCCGGCACGCCGGCCGCCAACCTGCACGACGACACGCCGCAGGCCGTCAAGCTCGAACGCCTGAAACATTTGCAGGCGACCATCGAAGAAAACGTAGCACGCATTAGCCAAGGCATGGTCGGCAGCGTGCAGCGCATTCTGGTGGAAGGCCCGTCGCGCAAGGATCCGACGGAATTGCACGGCCGCACCGAGAACAACCGAGTCGTCAACTTTGCGCTGCCCGATCTGCCGCAGGCGCGCCGCGAACAGCTGATCGGCCAGATGCTCGACGTGCGCATCGTGCATGCGTTCCCGCATTCGCTGCGTGGCGAAGTGGCGGAACAACGTACGGCCAGCGCGACTCACTGATCGTCAACACGACCTGACTTGATGAAACCCACCACCGCAGAATTCACAGCGCCGAAGAACGACAACACGCGCCTGCAGAACCTGTGCGGGCCGCTGGACGAGAACCTGCGCCAGATCGAGCAAGCGCTGGACGTGACCATCAACCGGCGCGGCAGCAAGTTCACCGTGCGTGGCGCCAATGCACAAGGTGCGGCCAACGCGCTGGAGACGTTCTACAACGCCGCGCGTGAGCCGCTGTCGGTGGACGACATCCAGCTCGGCCTAGTGGAAACCCGCCAGGTGGCCGCACACGGGGCGTACCTGCCGGAATCGAGCGCCGACGTGCCGGATGGCAATGATCTGTCGCCGGTGCTGCACACGCGGCGCACCGATCTGCATGGCCGCACACCGATGCAGCGCGAGTACCTGCGTAGCATCCTCTCGCACGACCTGTCGTTCGGCATCGGCCCCGCGGGTACGGGCAAGACGTATCTGGCAGTGGCCTGTGCGGTGGACGCGCTGGAGCGGGACGCCATCAAGCGCATCGTGCTGACACGCCCCGCCGTGGAAGCCGGCGAGCGCCTGGGCTTCCTGCCCGGCGACCTCGCACAAAAGGTCGACCCGTACCTGCGTCCGCTGTACGACGCGCTGTACGACCTGCTCGGCTTCGACAAGACGCAGAAGATGTTCGAGCGCCAGATGATCGAGATCGCGCCGCTAGCGTACATGCGCGGGCGCACACTCAATCACGCCTTCATCATCCTGGACGAAGCCCAGAACACCACGCCGGAACAGATGAAGATGTTCCTCACGCGGATCGGCTTCGGCTCCAAGGCGGTGATCACCGGCGACACAACGCAGATCGATCTGCCGCGCGGCCAGAAGAGCGGCCTGATCGAAGCGCAGCATGTGCTGCGCGACGTGCGCGGCGTAGCGATGACGCGCTTTACGAGCGTCGACGTGGTGCGGCACCCGCTGGTGGCCCGCATCGTCGAGGCCTATGACGAATTCCATGCCCAGCATAAAGATGCATAAGGACGCCTGAACGTGGCTAAAGCAAAGACCGATACCAAAGCAAAACCCAAGAAGACCCAACCCACGGCGGCCGAGTCGTTCGGCCCGCGCGTCGACGTGTTTGACGCCCAAGGCAAACCCAAGACGGTCGACGCCAGCGCGCTGCGCATCGCATTTGCCGATGGTCGTAGCCTGATCCTCGGTCTGCCGAATACCGTGGACGGGCCAATCACCCTGGTTGCCGAGCACGCCGACGCCGACATGCACGCCATGCTCTCGCTGCGCCCCGAGCACCACGACAGCATCACGTTGCGCATCGAAACCCAGGCCGCCGAGTTAGCCGACTCCAAGGAAGAAGCCTTCGATGACGACACTGCCGACGCCGAGATGCTCACGCTCGACCTGACGGTGCAGTACGGCGATGAACTCAAGGCTGCCGCTCGCAAGGCATTGCCGAAGGAACGCGACATCGAAGCGTGGATCGCCCCTGCCCTGTTTGCCGATGCGCAACTCAACGTGCGCTTTGTCGGCGAAGAAGAAGGCCGCACGCTCAACCGCACCTACCGCGGCAAGGACTACGCCACCAACGTGCTGACCTTCTCGTACGCGGAGAGCGAGGAAGACCCGGTCTCCGCCGACATCGTGCTGTGCTGCGCGGTGGTCGAAAAGGAAGCGAAGGAACAGAAGAAGCCGCTGCTCGCGCACTACGCGCATCTGATCGTGCATGGCGCGCTGCACGCCCAAGGCTACGACCACGAAGACGCGGCCGATGCAAAGGAAATGGAAGGCATCGAAACGGAGATCCTCCGCGACCTCGGTTTTGCCGATCCGTACGCAGCTCGTTAAAGCGCAACGCGCTTGATGTTCAAACGCCGGCCTCGCGCCGGCGTTTTGCTTTTGCATGTTCCATTCTTGTAGCGTGCCGTTTCAACACTGAATCAACCGGCATTGACGCAAACCCAGTTCTGACAACGGTTTACGGGTTTCCCTCCGCCATTCGGCGCATGCTCGCGCCGTTCGAATCGCGCATACACGTCGCACAGGCCGTCGGCCATCCGGAACCCCCGCCGCTCTCCGTATGGCGCATGGGTTTTGCCGTAGCGATTTCTATCCTCCACGCATAAGCCGCCACTCGAGCGCGCTTCACGAATTCGGCGCAAACGAGCGCCATCGGCCAGCCCGCGCACAGACGGGCAAGGCCATGCGGGGAGGTCATCATGCGTCAACGCTTCATGGACAGCATTCCGTGGGCCACGCTGCTGCTGGGCGTGGGTGTCGGCACGGCGCTGGCGGTCACGCCACGCATCGCACACGCTGATCACAAGCAATCGTGCTATGCGGGCATCGTCGTCGTGTTCGACGGCGCGTGGCATCCGGGCGCGGTGGTCGGTTGCCGCACGGTCAACGTCTCCGACAGCAACAACGTGGTCGGCGCCGAGGTGAACCTGATGGTCGCTCAAGGCACCATCCGGCCGCGCTTGCAGGCGGTGGTGGGCAGCACGAGCGTGCAGGCGCTCATTGGCGGCGGCTACGACTTCGCGAGCAGCAAGGCACTGGTGGGCGTCGGCGCCACGGGCGACCATTGGCTCGCGGGCGTTGACATGGAAATCGCCGGACGCTGGACGGCCTACGGTGGCGCGAGCACGCTGGGCCGGTATCACAGCAATTCGCGTCCTGCAGACCCGGCACCGGCCGCAACCACGCCGACGAGCAACAACGAGGCGCCGCCACCCAACGGCAACAACACGCCGCCGCCCTCCAAGCCCAGCCCCACACCGGCCCCCGCACCCGGCGCATCGCCCAGCCCCGGCCCCACGCCGACGCCAACACCGAGCCCCGGGCCAAGCCCGTCGCCCGCTCCATCGCCGAGCCCGAGTCCAACACCGACACCAGCCCCAACGCCGACGCCAACGCCGAGCCCATCGCCAGTCCCATCGCCGTGCGGAAGTTGCCACGGAGGCGGTCACCATCACGGGCACCACCATGATCACGACCACGATCATGATCACGGCGGACATCACGGGGGTGATCACGACCATGGTGGAAATGGCAATCACGGCGGTGACCACGATCATGGCGGCGACGGCAATCACGGCGGTAACCACGATCATGGCGGCGACGGCAATCACGGCGGTGACCACGATCATGGCGGCGACGGCAACCACGGCGGTGATCACGATCATGGCGGCGATGGCAACCACGGCGGCGATCACGACCACGGCGGCGATGGCAACCACGGCGGTGACCACGACCATGGCGGCGACGGCAACCACGGCGGTGACCACGACCATGGCGGCGACGGCAATCACGGTGGCGATCACGACCATGAC